>Ga0209785_1000014_pt1 | contig 111762 bp, 105 predicted proteins | sample WorMetG1BERMUDA2_FD_187403 | JGI IMG/M metagenome (GOLD analysis project Ga0209785, IMG submission 187403) | Marine gutless worms symbiont microbial communities from Max Planck institute for Marine Microbiology, Germany - Inanidrilus... ...
GCCGGTGTGCGCTTCACCCTTTGCGTTCACCGCCAAATCACAGATCCATCATGGTTAAGCTATTGATTTGCCCATACTATCATGTGTGGCTATTGGTCTGAAGCGCCGTTCATCTGGGGAATGCGGGTTCAAGATAACAAACCTCCATGTCCGGTGGGGTAAGGCCGCCCAGCGTCAGCAGTGCAAGGCTCGGCAGGGATGCAATGACTTTGCTGCGTTCAACAAAGCCCGGTAGTGTTAAACCTTGCTCCAGCAAGGTGTCGTTGCGGATGCGGACGCCGCTCATTGCGACAAAACCGATTTTCACTCGACACCTCTATTCTTCATGGTTGCGTAAACGAGAAACCCGTACCAAATCAGTAAGATTGGCGTGGACAAAACCGACAGAAGGCTGACCACGACCATAACACCGTAAGCACTGTCGTTCGGCGTAGCATCCCGTATGCCTCCCATTGTCTGAAAGACCGCATGCTCAAGATTGAGTCCCGTCAGAGTTGTTACGATGAGGGCGAGCGGAAGTAGCGTCAGAACTCCAACGGTTACGGGACTAAATCTTCCTACACGGCGGAGAAACGTGACATAGAGCGCAACCCGCCACGCGGCAACAATCATTAGAAACCATACATTTACCGTTTGCGCACTCTGCAGAGACAGAAAACGCTCAACGGGAATTGCATAAAAAACGGCCGGGAGAGATGTTAGTGTTATAAAAATCAAAATATTGAGGTAGCTCAAGTTTTCACGTTTGAACGGCAATAAAATCAACCAAAGCAAAACAGCCAGCGCAAAAACGTATACAACAGAACCCAATCCTGCATATTGCCAAACATGAGCTTTAGGATGATCCCAATAGCGACCTATGCCAACCAGCCAAGTTGTAAACAATCCCCAAGCCAAATATGCTCTCCACATATCTTTGAGATTTGGCTTAAAGGGACGAAAAAACAAAAATGCAATCTGGTCCGTTAGGACCCTGCTCAACTGTGCCGACAATCTGGGTGCCTGATCAATCATCCGTGTAACTCTCAAACTCAAGCCGGTGTAAACACAGCTGCATCCGAACACTTGCCTGATGGGCACTCGAAATACAACCATTAGGCGAGCAAAGTGTAGCGATTCGTCGGAGTTTGGCAACAACGAGGGAACCGCTATGGCTTGACCCGAACCCGCAGCGATTATGAGAGAAACAGGCGCCAGGGGCGACGTCGGCACTGCGGTTTTCAACAATTTCAACAAAATGCGCAGAGTGGCGTTTCCACATCAGCTCTTTTGGTCTCGCGGCCCGCAGAGTTCCGGACGCCGGTGGCTTGATGCACTGCCCCGTTCGCCATACACCGGCTCTACTGCGGATTGAATCGCCTTTCGCGTTGCAAGCAGCCGGTCCGCGTCTGCCGGATGGGCATATGGAACGACATCGGCACGGCACAGCCCGCATGGAGGCCGAAGCATCACCGCCTTAACAGCTTCTCCACATAGGCCGGCACGATGTCGGTCGCCTTGCCATGGATCGCCTCCTCGAACATCGACGCGCCTTGCGACGGCTCAAGATTAAGCTCCACCGTATGGGCGCCGGCGGCGCGCGCCTCGGCGACGAAACCGGCCGCCGGATAGACATTGCCACTGGTGCCGATCGACAGGAACAGGTCGCAGCGGCTCAACGCCTCATAGATGCGCTCCATCTGGTAAGGCATCTCGCCGAACCAGACGACATCCGGCCGCATGCCGCCGCTGCTGCCGCACCGTTCGCAGGTGGAATCGACCGTTATGTTGCCTTCCCAGGGCAGCCGGGCGCCGCAATACGAACAAAGCGCCTTGAGGATCTCGCCATGCATGTGGATCAGATTTTTTGTGCCGGCCGCTTCGTGCAGCGGGTCGATGTTCTGGGTAACGGTCATGACGATGCCCGGATACTCCGCTTCAAGCCGCGCCAGGGCGCGGTGCGCCGCGTTGGGTTTGACGCCACGGGCGCCGTTTCGACGGGCGTTGTAGAATTCCAGGACTCCCTCCGGATCGCGCATGAAGGCTTCGGGCGTCGCCACATCCTCGATACGGTGTTTCGACCAGATGCCGCCCTTGTCACGAAAGGTGTCAAGCCCGGATTCGGCCGAGAGGCCGGCGCCGGTCAGGATCACGATGCGTTCGTATTGAGTCATCCGACAGCCCCGTTGAGCATGACACCCATGTCCTTGAAACTCAGAAAAACCGCTTCGGCTCCGGCTTCCTTCAGCCGGCGTGGCAGATGCTCATCGGCGTGCCCTGCCCCGGCAAAACCCCAGACCCGCATGCCGGCCGCCAGTCCGGCGCGCACGCCATTGGCGCTGTCCTCGATGACGAGGCAGGATTCGGGCGCCGCGCCAAGCTGTCGCGCCGCGTGCAAAAAGAGATCCGGCGCCGGCTTTCCGCGCGCGACCTGATCGCCCGAATAGATATGTGGATCGAAGCGCCGATGCAGGTCGGTGCGCCGGAGCTTGGCATGCAGCAGATCGAGCGCACTCGAGGAAGCCACCGCACGAGGGCCGTCGTGGAGGTCCAGAAAGTCATCGACACCCTCGACGCTTTCAAGCTCCCGCATCAGCCGCTCCCGACAGGTCCTTTCCAGTTCACCGGCGAACTGCTCCGGGAAAGGGCGCGCCCGCAAGGTGCGGTAGTCGGCCGCCAGCGCCGCCAGATAGTCGGCGCTGCGCAAACCCATGAAGCGGCTTTGATAGTCGTGCAGATCGTAGACCAGACCGATATCGGCCAGCATCTCACGTTCGACTGATAGGTAGATACGCTCCGAGTCGACCAGGACGCCGTCGCAGTCGAAGAGGATTGCAGCCTGTCGCATGGTTGGATCGAATCTCCGCTTGACCGGAACGACGGTTGCGTTTCTACCCTTCGCAACGATGTTTGCAAAGCATGGCACCGGAAAGGCAATGGCAATGACGGCCGATCCGACAAATCTGGCCGAACACGGTGCTGCGGCGCGGCGTCGGTTCCTCGAATGCATCGTGATTCTGCTGCTCGGCGTCACTGCCGGCTTGCAACTCGGCAAGATCGCGCCGGTCGTTGGTTTGCTCCAACACGTTCATGGCCACAGCCTGACGGCGATCGGCTGGCTGACTGCGTTGATCGGCCTCTTCGTCGCGCTTGCCGCCTTGCCGACCGCGAAACTGGTCGATCGGATCGGCGCCCTGAGCGCCACAAAAATCGGCGCGGTGGTGCTCACCGCCGGCGCCTGGCTGCTGCCCCTGTTCGACACGCTGGCGCTGCAACTGACCGCGCGCACGGTCGAGGCTGTCGGCTATGTCCTGTTGGTGATCGCGGCCCCCGCCTATCTCGTCGCCCATGCAGCGCCCGGCCAGCGACCGATGATGCTGGCCCTGTGGGGCAGTTTCGTCCCGGTCGGCTACGCCCTTGCCAATATCCAGGCGAATGTCGTCGTCACCGCCTTCGGACACAACGCCTTTCTCTTCAGCGCCGCATTGCCGTTGACGTTTCTGACGCTCGCCGCCCTGTTGTGGGTGCATGACTCCGAAACCGTGCGGGAACAGACGCAGACGGCGCGTCCCGACGGTCCAAAAACGTCCGGTCGTGGCACGATCGGTGACGCTGTGTTGCTGGCAGCATGTTTCGGCGTCTATGTGTTGTTGTCGCTCGGCTTCTTTACTTTTCTGCCGGCTTTTGCCGAGCGCACGTCGGGGACACTGCCACCGGCGACGGTGGCGCTGTTCGTACCGGCCGGCAACATGTTGGCCGCGTTTCTGCTAGCACTTCTATCGGCCCGGCACGCGCCGCTGCTGGTCCTCGTCGGCTTTGCCTTTTCCGCGTTCAGTGCACTCTTCCTGTTTCACCCGGCCGAAACGCCCGCTCTGCTGTTCTACCTGGCCTTCGCCTTTCTTGGCGGCCTTATCGCCTCGGCCGTGTTCGGCAGCGTCCCGCAGGCCGCCTCGCCGAACCTCCCCGCCGTGCTGGTGATCGGCATGATCGCCCAGGCCGGCGGTCTGGGAACGCTGGCGGGACCGCCGCTCGCGGGCTTCGTGCTGGATACGTTAGGCTGGCACGCCCTTACGGGCCTGTTGACCGGCCTGTCGGTGCTTGGCGCCATGCTGGTCCTGCCCATATTGTTCCGCTCGGCACGCATGCGACCGCCCTGATGCACCGACCCGTCCTGTGGATATCGCTTTTCCAGCAAGCTAGAGCAAGTTTCGGCCAGAATGAATCATTTGATGACGGAAAATCGGCTCACTCGGCAAGGCGCGTCGCGCAGCGCGATGTGGTACATCGGGCAAGCGTTGCAACACAGCCGATGGGCCGATTTTCCATCACCCTTGGGAGGTCCATTATATTGAAAAAAAACATTGAATGGGCCGGGCGATTTTGCCCCCTGGCGTCGTTGGCTTGCCCTTGTGGTGGGGTGGCACCACGGCGTGCAACCCGCCTAGCCAGCGACCAAAATCGCCGCGGTCAAATGTTTCATTCTGACCGAAACTTGCTCTAGATGCAGTTGCATGTTTTAGGATGCCGCCATGGAACCTTCAAAAGACATTGCCCGCCTGATCGAAATCATGGCCGCCCTCAGGCACCGGGAGACCGGGTGTCCGTGGGACGTCGAACAGGATTTCGAGTCGATCAAGCCCTATACAATCGAGGAGGCTTATGAGGTCGCCGACGCGATCGAACGCGGCGATCTGGACGACCTCAGCGACGAGTTGGGCGATTTGCTGCTGCAGGTCGTCTTCCACGCGCGCATCGCCGAGGAAAGCGGAGCCTTCGCTTTCGGCGATGTCGTGCACGGCATCACCCGCAAGATGATCCGCCGGCATCCGCATGTCTTCGCCGTGTCCGACGCCGATACCGCGGAAGGCGTGAAGGTCCAGTGGGAACAGATCAAGACGGCGGAAAAAACCGAGCGGGCCGAACGCCGGGCCGCGCGGGGCGTCTCCGAAAACGAGGGCTTGCTGGATGGCGTCCCGCGCGCCCTGCCTGCGCTGACCGAAGCCATCAAGCTGCAACAAAAAGCGGCGCGTGTCGGTTTCGACTGGAGCGAGGCCGAACCGGTGCTCGACAAGATCGAGGAGGAACTTGCCGAGTTGCGGGGCGCCCTGACAAAGGGTGACGCAATGAAAATTCAGGACGAATTCGGCGACCTGCTGTTTGCCCTGGTCAATCTCGGGCGACACGTCAAGGCGGATCCCGAGATGGCGCTGCGCGGCACCAACACGAAGTTTCGCAGGCGCTTCGCCCATATCGAGCGGGCGCTGGCGCAAGCCGGGGAAGACCCACACGACGCCTCCCTGGAACGCATGGAAGCGCTGTGGGGCGAGGCCAAGCGCTTCGACTAACCATCACCGCAGCTTCGGGTTCAGCGCGTCCCGCAACCAGTCGCCGAGCAGGTTGACCGACAGTGCCAGCGCCAGCAGCGTGATCGACGGAAACAGCAAAATCCACCATTCTCCGGAAAACAGGAAACCCTGACCGATGCGGATCAGCGTGCCGAGCGACGGCTGCGTGGGCGGCGCCCCGACGCCGAGATAGGACAGCGTCGCTTCGGCGATGATGGCGAGCGCCAGGCTGATGGTGGCGATCACCAGAACCGGTCCCAGCACATTGGGCAGGATATGGCGCAGCATGATCGCCGCCGGACCGCGCCCAATCAGCCGGGCTGCTCGCACGTAGTCCTTGTTCTTTTCGACCAGCGTGGCGCCGCGCACGACCCGCGCGAACTGCACCCAGTCGGACAGTCCGATCGCCAGGATCAGCACCCAGATCGCCACCTGGTCGCGCAGATGGACCGGCGTGATGCCTTTGGCGATGCCGAAAATCAGCATGGCGACGAGCAGCGCCGGAAAGGTCAGCTGCACATCGGCGATGCGCATGATGGCGGCGCCGATCCAGCCGCCGACATAACCGGCGATCAAGCCGAGCGTCACACCGAGTACCAGGGCGAACAGCACGGCCATGGTGCCGACGAAGAGCGAGATGCGCAGGCCGAACAGGATCGTCGACAGGATGTCCCGCCCCTGCCCGTCCGTGCCGAGCCAGAACACGTCGCCGGTAAAGGCGTTGGGCTGCATCGGCGCGGTGAAGCCGTTCATGAGATTGAGCGACGACAGGTCGTACGGATTGTGCGGCGCGATGAGCGGGCTGAACACGGCGCCGAAGACGAGAGCCAGCACGACGAGGCCGGAGATCACCGCCAGAGGCGAGTGCCGGAACGACCAGGCGAAATCCGATGACCAGATGGCGGACAGCCGTTCCATTCTATCCGCCCCCCGCCGCGCTCTCTTCGCTGCCGAGCCGCGGGTCGACGGCGAAATAGAGCAGGTCCACGATGAGATTGATGGCGACGAACACCGCCGAGATCAGCATCAGATACGCCGCCATCACCGGGATATCGACGAACTGGATCGCGTTGACGAAAAGCAGCCCGATACCGGGCCACTGAAACACGGTTTCCGTCACGATGGCGAAGGCGATGATGGAGCCAAGCTGCAGCCCCGTGATGGTGATGACCGGGACCAGCGTGTTTTTCAGCGCGTGATGAAAATGGATCGCCCGCTGGGCAAGACCGCGCGCCCGGGCAAAGCGGATATAGTCCTGCCTGAGCACCTCCAGCATCTCGGAGCGCACCAGGCGCATGATGAGCGTCATCTGATAGAGCCCCAGCGTGATCGCCGGCAGGATCAGCGCTTTCAGGCCGGAGACCGTCAGGAAGCCGGTGCTCCAGCCACCGATCTGGACGACCTCCCCGCGCCCGAAGCTGGGCAGCACGTCGAGTTCCACCGAAAAGACATAGATCAGCAGGATGCCGATCAGGAAGGTCGGCAGCGACACGCCGATGAGCGAGACCACCATGATCGTGTTGGCGGCGATGCCGTGGCGGCGGATCGCCGTGAAGACACCGAGCGCGATGCCGATGGTAATCGCCAGCAGGCCCGACACGCCGGCCAGTTCCAGGGTCGCCGGTGCGCGTTCCATGATGATGTCGAAAACCGGCCGCCCTTGCTGGTAGCTGATCCCGAAATTGCCCTGCACGGCGTCCTCAAGGAACCGCAGATATTGCAAGAGGAAAGGCTGGTCGAGGCCGAGTTCGCCGCGCAGCCTTTCGACGTCGGCAGCGCTGCGCTCCTGGCCCAGCATATTGTCGATTGGGTCGCCGATGAACCGGAACATGGAAAACGCCACCAGCCCGACAACGAGCAGGACGACGACCGATTGCAGGACGCGGCGTAACGCGAAAACAAGCATGGCCGGCCTCACGCACTGATTGGCGAGGCCGGCAGGGTCAGAGCATTCAATTCACATTGATCCAGCGCAGGATGACGAAATTGTCCGGCCGCTGCGTCAGTTCCACATTGTCCCCTGTTCCCCAAACCAGCGGCTGCACATAAAGCGGCACATAGGCAGTTTCGGTCTGCAGGATGCCGGCGCTCTCGTCAAGCATGGCCTGCCGTGCGGTGTCGTCGATCTCGGATTGGATCAGCGGCAGCAATTCGTCGACTCTGGCATTGGAGAAATCGCCGAAATTCCAGCTTCCCAAGCGCTTTTCCGGATTCGGCGTAGTGGCCAGGAACCGGATCGGATGTTCGGCGTCGAAGGTACCGGGCGACCAGCCGAGCAGATACATGTCGAAATTGTCGGCCCGTAGTTCCGGCCAATAGGTGCGCACCGGCATGGCGTCGAGCTCGGCATCGATGCCGACCTGCGCCAGCATCGCGGCAATGCCCTGGCACACCGCCTCGTCGTTGAGATAGCGGTCGTTCGGGCATTTCAGGCCGAAGGAAAAGCCGTCCGGATAGCCGGCCTCGGCGAGCAGCGCCTTGGCGCGCTCCGGATCGTAGGCCGGCCGGTCGGCCAGCGCCGGGCTGTAGCCACGCATGGCGGGGCTCACCAGTTGCGAGGCCGGCTGCGCAGCGCCGCGCATGATGGTCTGCAGGATGGCGTCGACATTGATGGCGTTGGCGACCGCCGCCCGCACGCGGGCATCCCGGAACGGGTTGGGCTGACCGGCATCGGCGCCATATTTCAGGGTTTCGGCCTGGTGCGGAAAGCCAAGCATGATGACACGCGCCTCGATGCCGTCGACGATCTCGACGCCGTCGCGCTCCTTCAGCCGTGCGGCATCCTGGATCGGCACCGGGTTGATCATATCGACATCGCCCGACAGCAGCGCCGCAACGGCGGTGGCCGGGTTCTGGATCGGCGTGAACTCGGCGCGTGTGATGTTGTGCTCCGTGTCACCCCACCAACTCTCGAACGGCTCCAGAACCGTCTTTAGGCCCGGCTGCCGCTCGACCAGTTTGAACGCGCCGGTGCCGTTTGCGTTCAAAGTGGCGTGGTTCTCCTCTTCCTTCGACGGCAACGCCGCGTCATTGGCCTCCGCCCAGCCCTTGTCCATGATCATGAAATTGGCGATCGAATCCGGAAAGATCGGGTTGGGCGCGTTGGTCATGAAATCGACCGTATGATCGTCGACGACGATCACTTCCGATACCGGCGCGAACCAGGAGGACACATCGGAAGCCTCGCTGGAGGCGCGTTCGTAAGAGAACAGTACATCCTCGGCCGTGAAGTCGGAGCCGTCATGGAAGGTCACGTCCCTGCGCAGATTGAAGCGCCAACCCTCGTCGCCGATCGGCTCCCAGCTTTCGGCGAGCGCCCCCTCCACCGCCATATCCTTGTCGCGGCGCACCAGCCCCTCATAGACATTGTTCAAAAACCCGAGCACGGGCGCGGAACTGACGGCGTGCGGGTCCATGGTCTGCGGGTCGGTGGTCGACGCCCAGCGAAAGGTCTCGGCTTGCGCGGCGCCGGCCGCCAGTGCCGCGGTGAGAGCTGCGATTGTGACGATATGCTTCATGCCGATGTCTCCCCAGATGTTTGGCGGGATCGTTTCACCGGCACGGCCCCGGGTCAAGATCGGCAAAGCGTCAAAAAGCACACAATTTCGTGCGGTTGCACCATGATGGTCTGTCCTAAGCCGCTTCCGGTTCGGAGAGGCCTGCCATCGCGCTTCCCGCGCCTTCATTGACACTTCCATCAGCCGGCAACCGGAATAAGATACGGGTGCCATGCGATGACGGTCGGCCGTCGCGTTTCAGAGAGTGCCGGATGTTTCCGTCTTACCAGGGACCGAACCAAGGCCCCCACATGTCCCAGTCCATTTCGGCATTCATGGCGGCGTCCCGGTTCATCTCGGCCACCTGACGCTGTTCCCGCAACCTCTGGAAGGTGTCGTATTCAGCCTGCCCGCCCGCATAGATGCAGTTGCAACCCGCCGCATCGGCGTAGGTCCAGCGCGGATTGCCTCCGACATCATGTCGAATCAGTGTGTCCTGGCGCATTGCCTGTATCTGAGCCTGGCGGCCGGGCGTGTCGGCGATCTGCTGCTGAAAACCGGCTGCTGCCAGAAGATCCTCGGTACTGCGCGCGCCCGCCTCCTGGATCGCCTGGCAGCCAGCCAGCAGAGCACAGAAAACCAAAGACGATATCATCAAGCCGGACTTTTCCATTCAGCACACTCCCTTGTTCGCGGGCATCATCACACATGGCGGCAACGAAGCAAAGCCGGGCGTCAAACCGGCTTTGTCGTGCAGCGGCGGCCCAAGCAGGTCATAAGGTTGGGCGATAGCGGATTCCGTTTGAATGTTTGACGACCTCAGCGTCCGACAATAGTCTGAAAGGCTGTGTCGTGACCGCCTCCCGCTAGTCGCTTTGGGTTTTCCGCTGAAGCGCGCATATCGATCCGGGTAATTCAGTTTTACCCATTCCGTGGCGCCATGATCAAATGCGACCTTGATGGCACTTTCAAGCTGCGCGTCCAGTTCTTCGATTGTGTCCGCCGCCGATCGCGCCATTGTGATATGGTGCTGCCAGTCGAGACCGGCGACCTCCTCAATGTTACGCAGATGTTCAACGATGTGCTTCATCAACAGTGCTCCTATGTCTCGCCGTCAGGGTTTTCGTTCACCAGCTGGAGGCGCCGCTCGTTTCGCTGAAACCTCGCCCCAGGCGAGGCTGTTGCGCTGTCCTGAGTGACTTTAGGCTGCATGAATGACACCATGCTGATGTATCACCATTTGTGCCATATTCTGCACCACAGAAACAGCGATTTGCGCAGGATAACAAGCACGCGATGAGAAAACATGCTTACTTTTCAGATATTTATGAAAGGATAGATGGTGCGGTCGAGAAGACTCGAACTTCCACGGGTTGCCCCACAGCGACCTCAACGCTGCGCGTCTACCAATTCCGCCACGACCGCACGTGGTAGAAGCCTTTCCGGCGCGCCGCATGTAACAAATCGCCCTGTGTCACACAAGGGTCCGTGACGTTTTTTTGACGAGGCCCAACGACCGTTAAACCACCGCCGCGCGGGGCCGGGCACTTGCGCCGCGCCGGACCTTACGCCACATAAAAGTCCGGGTATCGACAATGGCTGACAGCAATGAAACGCGACGACATCCAGACCGGATTCCATGCCGTGGCCGGCGCGCCGCCGGTGGCGTGGCGCGTCGAAAACGGGCTTGTGGACTATGAAAACGCCGTCGCGTTCATGGAAGAGCGGGCGGCCGCCATCCGGGCGGGCATGGCCGACGAGTTGGTCTGGCTGATCGAACATCCGCCGCTTTACACCGCCGGCACCAGCGCCGATCCGGCCGATCTGATCGCGCCGGATCGCTTTCCGGTCTACACCACGGGGCGCGGCGGCGAATACACCTATCACGGCCCTGGCCAGCGTGTCGCCTATGTGATGCTGGACCTGAAACGGCGGCGCTGCGATGTGCGCGCCTTCGTGTCGTCGCTCGAAAGCTGGATCATAGACACGCTTGCCGGCATGGGGATCAAGGGCGAACGGCGCGAGGACCGCGTCGGCGTCTGGGTCGTGCGACCGGAACGCCCCGCCCTAACCGACAGCAACGCTGCGGAAGACAAGGTCGCCGCCATCGGTATCCGCCTGCGGCGCTGGGTCAGTTTTCACGGCATATCGCTCAATGTGGAGCCGGATCTGGAGCATTTCTCCGGCATCGTGCCCTGCGGCGTCACGGCACATGGAACGACGAGCCTTGTCGATCTCGGCCTCCCGGTCACCATGCAGGATGCTGATGTGGCGTTGCGTGCCAGTTTCGAAACGATTTTCGGCCCGACACGCGTCGACCTCTGAAATGTCTTGCTATTCGTCGGTGCAGGGCCAGCTTGATGGTGTGGAGAGGCCATCCGGCAGGACGGTCGCAGCGTCGCCGCAGCTCATATCGATCTGTGATTGATCGAGACCAACCGCGTTGGAGAGGTCCTCGCCCTCCAGCCGCGTGCGGTAGAAGAATGCTTTGGTGAAGTCATTGCGTCCGGACATCTTCACGCCGCGAAAATCGGCACGGGCAAGATTGGAAAAGGAGAAATCGGTGTCCTCAATTGTCGCACCATTGAACCGTGTGCGTCCCAATTCCGCCTTGGAGAACTGGACTTGCCGCAACACAGCGTTGGAGAAGTCGGCACGCTGCAATTCCGATTTTCCGAGATTGGAGCCGCTCAGATTTGCGCCCTCGAAGATCGTCCGGTACCCGATCACCTTTTCGAGGTTTGCGCCCATAAGACGCGCATGGTTTAGAAACGTCCGCATCAGGACCGCCTTTTGCATATTGGCGCCGTCGAGGACCGCATTGCGCAAGTCGGTTGACGTGAAATCAGTGTTTGTCAGATTGGCGTCAGCCAATGACGAACGGCTGAGGATCAGATTGCGTTTGCGGCAGCCCGCCCAATCAACTCCTGCCGCCGGACGGCTCGTACAAACGGGATTGGCATGCGCAGGACCTGCGGTTCCGACGCCCAGGACGACTGCCAGCACGGCTGACACCGACGCCAACGCACGAATGAACACCATCGAAATCACTCCTCATACGGCTCCGTCTTCACTCTATCCATAATCAAGTCGATTTGATGTAAATTTTGTGATTGTCCCAAGGCTTGTGTGCGGATCAGAAATGTTTGCCGGCCTGGAACGGGCCGATCCGCGTCGAGGCCGCCACGAGATAGGCAGTCGACCAGCCGATCAGCAGAAAGCCGCTGATGCCCTCGAGCCCGGCCAGAAGCTGCCAGTCCTCATGAAGCAGCGCGTCGCCGTAACCCAACGTTGAGAAGGTGATCGCCGAGAAATACAGCGAGTCGGCAAAATCGGGGATCGCGTCAACCATTGTATAGACCAGCGCCCAGATCCAGATCTCGACCATATGAACGACAAACAGGCCGTGCACGGTCGTCACCATCGCGGTTACTTTTCTGCGGTAGCCATGCATCGGATAGCGCTCGGCAATCAGGTTCATGATGTTGGCGACGATCACAAGGCCGCCGGTGTGAATGACGACCGTCAGCGATATGACGACCGTGCCCAATGCCAGATTTGCGAGCATGCGTCAGCTCCCGGTTTGAAATGGACCCGTTTCCGCGCGGCCGCCCGCCGCCCTGTAACGGTCGGGAACGCACCGCGTGGCCCTGAAGCTGACCGCCCGCAAGGCGATCCGTCAAGCCGGCGCTTCGACACAATCGAAGCCGCCTTGGCGCTTGAGCCGCGGCCCCGGCTCTGACAGTGTAGTCTCGGCAAGTACCATCGCACGGAGGGAGACATGGACGTACGCGCCGCATTGGCGGTCGAGGCCGGAAAGCCGCTTGAGGTCACGACAGTACAACTGGAGGGCCCAAGGGCCGGCGAGGTGCTGGTCGAAATCATGGCGACAGGTATCTGCCACACCGATGAATTTACTCTCTCCGGCGCCGACCCGGAGGGCCTTTTTCCCGCAATCCTGGGCCATGAGGGTGCGGGGATCGTGCGCGAAGTGGGCACAGGTGTCAGTTCCGTCAAACCGGGCGATCATGTCATTCCGCTCTACACGCCGGAATGCCGGGAATGCGAGTATTGCCTCAATCCGAAGACCAATCTGTGCCAGGCCATCCGCACGACCCAGGGACAGGGCGTGATGCCAGACGGCACCAGCCGCTTTTCCGTCAACGGCGAAAAGATCTTTCACTATATGGGCACGTCGACCTTCGCCAATTTCACCGTGCTGCCGGAGATCGCGGTGGCGAAAATCCATCAGGACGCACCCTTCGACAAGGTCTGCTACATCGGCTGCGGCGTTACCACCGGGATTGGCGCGGTGATCAACACCGCCAAGGCCGAAGCGGGTTGCCGCGCCGTGGTCTTCGGGCTCGGCGGCATCGGACTGAATGTTATCCAGGGTCTGCGCATGATCGGCGCGGAAATGATTGTCGGCGTCGACCTGAATCCGGCGAAAAAGGAATGGGGCGAGAGGTTCGGTATGACCCATTTCGTCAATCCGGACGAGGTGGAAGGCGACCTCGTGCCCTATTTGGTCGACCTGACCAAGGGCGGCGCCGATTATTCCTTCGAATGTATCGGCAACACAAAGGTGATGCGCGACGCGCTCGAATGCTGTCACAAGGGCTGGGGCGAATCGATTATCATCGGCGTGGCCGGCGCCGGCCAGGAGATCTCCACCCGGCCGTTCCAGCTCGTCACCGGGCGTTCGTGGCGCGGAACCGCCTTCGGCGGAGCACGCGGACGCACCGACGTGCCGCGGATCGTCGACTGGTATATGCAGGGCAGGATCGATATCGACCCGATGATCACACACACGCTCAGCCTTGACGACATCAATCAGGGGTTCGATCTGATGCATGCCGGCGAATCGATCCGTTCGGTCGTCGTCTACTGACCGGCCGTGACCGCTCGGCCTGGCCTTTTCGTCGATGCCGATGCCTGCCCGGTCAAGGCGGAAGTCGTCCGGGTCGCCGAACGTCACGGACTGGTTGTCACCTTCGTCGCCAATCGCGGCCTGCGGCCATCGCGGGATCCGATGATCCGCAATGTCATCGTGTCATCTGGTTTCGACGCCGCCGACAATTGGATCGCCGAACATGTCTCGGCCTCCGATATGGTGGTGACGGCCGATGTCCCGCTGGCCGGCCGGTGCGTCGCCAAGGGCGCCCATGTGATCGGCCCGACCGGCAAGCGCTTCGATGCGGTCAATATCGGCATGGCGACGGCGGTCCGCGACCTCAATCAGCATCTGCGCGAAAGCGGTGAGATCAAAGGCTACAACGCTGCCCTTTCCGCACGGGACCGGTCCCGCTTCCTGGAAAGCCTGGACCGAACCGTCCGGCAGGCACTCCGAGAGCGGACGAGCACGTCACACAGCGATTGAGCCAACTCACTTTTTCTTTTGAAACAAAAGGATATGTACCGGCATGAAAGTCGTATTGGAAGTCAGCGCCCATGGTGGCGTCCAAGGTGTCTATAGCCACGCGTCGCAAAGTTGCCAATGCGACATGACCTTTGCCGTCTTCGTTCCGGATCGGTCGGACGACGCCCGGCTGCCGGTGCTCTGGTATCTGTCAGGGCTGACCTGCACCCACGCCAATGTCATGGAGAAAGGCGAATACCGCCGGCTGGCCGCCGAACTCGGTCTGATCGTCGTCTGCCCGGACACCAGCCCGCGTGGGGATGCAATTCCCGACGCCGCGGACAATTGGCAGTTGGGAACCGGCGCCGGCTTCTATGTCGATGCCATCCGCGCGCCGTGGTCGGAAAACTACCGGATGTATACCTACGTCACGGAGGAGTTGCCGGCAGTCGTCGCTGAGGCCTTTCCCGCGGACGCCGCCCGGCAGTCGGTTTTCGGCCATTCCATGGGCGGCCACGGCGCACTGACCATGGCGCTCAAAAACCCGGATCGCTTTCGGAGTTGCAGCGCCTTCGCGCCGATCGTACATCCGATGACGGCCGACTGGTCCATCGCGGCACTCGAGACCTATCTCGGGCCGGACAGGTCGGACTGGCGCGCCTATGATGCCTGCGCGCTGATAGAGGACGGCGCCCGCTTTCCCGAATTCCTGGTCGACCAAGGCGCGGCCGACGGCTTTCTCGACACCGGACTGAAGCCGTGGCTGCTGGAAGCGGCCTGCGACAAGGCCGGCATTCCCCTCACTCTGACGATGCGCGAGGGCTATGACCACTCCTATTACTTCATATCCACCTTCATGGACGACCATCTGCGCTGGCATTCCGAGCGGCTTGCCGGACGGTAAAGCGGTTTGTGATTGTTTAGCACATCGGTTAGAGCATCAGGTGATTGCCCTGCGAGGACGTTGGTTTGCGGGCGATCAGCAACCGCCGGTGGTGGGACTGAGCAGTGAGCCTGCTTTGTCGTGCCTGTTTGGCAATGCCGCAAACGCAGCAGAACGGAGGATAAGGCGCCTTGGTCCGTCGCTCCAACCTGAACCGTCAAAGCGTAGTGGCCGCCTCCAGCGGCAATGTGCTGGAGTGGTATGATTTCACCGTCTATGGGTTTCTGGCGCCCATCCTCGGGACAATCTTTTTTCCATCCGACGACCCCATCGCCTCCTTGCTTGCGTCTTTCGCGGTGCTTGCAACGGGCTATGCCGCCCGACCGATCGGCAGTGTCATTTTCGGCCATATTGGCGACCGCTTTGGCCGCAAGCCGGCGATTATCTGGTCCGTTGTCATCATGGGAGCGGGCTCGATCGCGATTGGCCTGTTGCCAACCCACGCAGAGGTCGGCGTTCTCGCGTCGATCCTCCTGATCGCCATCCGAATCATCCAAGGGATCGCGGTGGCCGGCGAGTACACGACATCCGGCATTCTCCTGGTGGAAGAGGCACCGCCTTCTTCGCGGTTCCTGGTTGGAAGCCTGATACCATTTGCCATGATGTGGGGTTGCGTGCTCGGTTCCGGCGTACCCGCCGGGGTCAGTTCAGTCCTTTCGTCGGAGCAGATGAGCGCCTGGGGCTGGCGCATACCGTTCTTCATTGGCGGCGGTGTGGCTATCGTCAGCCTCATCCTACGGCTCGCCCTGTCCGAGTCACCCGCGCTGACCGCCCTTGAAAGCAGGGACGCGGCGCCAATCAGAACGGCGGTCAAGGATCATTGGCGTCAGATCCTGCAGATGGTCGGCCTGCTCATTCCGACAGCCATCATCTATTTCATCATCTTCGTCTATGCCGCCTCCTACCTCACCACTCAAATGCACTTCTCGACTGCCGAAGCGCTCGACATTTCGACGATCAACCTGATCTTGATCGCCTTTCTGTTTCTCGCCTTCGGCTATCTTGCTGACAGGATCGGCTACCGGGGCCTGTTTTTATACGGCAGCGTCGGAACCCTGCTGTTTGCCTGGCCGATGTGGTATCTGATGCATCAAGGCAACCTCGGCGTGGTGTTCTTAGGCCAGCTCGGTTTTGCCTTCTTGAACGCTATTGGATGGGGTTTGTCCGTAACGACGCTGTCGGGGCTCGTTCCAACAAAGGTGCGTTGCAGCGCCGTTGCGCTCGGTTACAACATTTGCATGGCCGCCTTTGGCGGCACAACGCCGTTCATCGCCACATATCTCGTGGCCCGCACCAGCGACGACTTCGCACCCGTGTATTATCTGATGGCGGCCACCGCGATTTCGATCGCGGTTATCCTAAGCCTGCCCAAGCAACTGGAATTCCGAAACTGAGGCCTCGTGGTCCGGGGCCGGCCCTCATCGCCGGTTTCTAATTCATGCCGATATCGCCGCGCTCCCACCCGGCCTGGGTCTCTGCCATGAAGTCGTCATAGCGACCCGCTTCGATCGCCGCCCGGATATCAGCCATCAGCGATTGGTAGTAGGCGAGATTGTTCCAGGTCAACAGCATGCCGCCCAGCGCCTCATTGGAACGAACCAGATGGTGCAGATAGGCGCGCGAGTAGTCACGCGCGGCCGGACACGCCGACCGCTCGTCGAGCGGCCTTTTGTCTTCCGCATGGCGGGCATTGCGAAGATTGATCTTGCCGCGCCGCGTATAGGCCAGTCCATGGCGGCCGGCCCGTGTCGGCAACACGCAGTCGAACATGTCGATACCGCGCGCCACCGAGCGCAGGATATCGTCCGGCGTGCCGACACCCATGAGATAACGCGGCTTGTCTGTCGGCAACAGCGGACAGGTAATTTCGAGGATATCGAGCATCACCTCCTGCGGTTCTCCCACAGCCAGCCCGCCGACGGCGTACCCCTTGAGATCTATGGCCTTCAGCGCCAAGGCCGATCGTTCGCGCAGTGCCGCGATGTCGCCGCCCTGGACGATCCCAAACATCGCTTTGCCCGGCTGTTCGCCGAAAGCCCGTTTGCAGCGCTCCGCCCAGCGCAACGACATATCCATCGATTGCTCGATCGCGTCGGTAGGCGCCGGAAGGGCGACACATTCGTCGAGCTGCATCTGGATGTCGGCATCCAGATGCCCCTGGATCTCGATCGATCGTTCCGGCGACAGCGCGTGTTCGGAACCGTCGATATGCGACCGGAACGTCACGCCCTCTTCGGTGATCTTGCGCAGACCGGCAAGCGACATGACCTGGAAGCCGCCCGAATCGGTCAGGATCGGCCCGTCCCAGCGCACGAAGTCATGCAGACCGCCAAACCGCGCGACCCGCTCGGCACCGGGCCGCAACATCAGATGGTAGGTGTTTCCAAGAATGATGTCGGAACCAAGGCTACGCACCTGGTCCATATACATCGCCTTGACCGTACCGGCCGTGCCGACTGGCATGAAAGCGGGAGTCCGCACGCCACCGCGCGGCATGGTGATCAGGCCGCGGCGGGCCGTGCCGTCCGTCGCCAGCAGGGAAAAAGTGAACTCGGATGTCGTGTCGGAACTCATGGACCCGTCCGATCCGCCCTCATCAGCAGGCTCGAATCGCCGTAGGAATAAAACCGGTATCCGCTCTCTATGGCATGCGCGTAGGCCCGTTGCATCAGGTCGCGGCCGCAAAAGGCCGAAACCAGCATGAACAGAGTGGAGCGCGGCAGGTGAAAATTGGTCATCAGCAGGTCAACGAAACGGAAACGGTAACCCGGTGTGATGAAGATATCGGTCGCGCCGCGCCACGGATGAAGCACGCCGTTTGTATCGCTGGCGCTCTCCAGAAGCCGCAATGAGGTCGTGCCCACCGCAACAACCCGCCCGCCCCGCTGTTTGACGGCATTCAGCGCATCGGCCGTCGCCGCCGGGATCTCGCCTGTTTCGGCATGCATGACGTGGTCGTCGGTATCAGTCGCCTTAACCGGAAGGAATGTGCCGGCGCCGACATGCAGGGTGACGAAATGCCGTTCGATGCCCGCCTGATCGATCGCCTCGAACAGGGTGTCGGTAAAATGCAGCCCTGCGGTGGGTGCAGCCACGGCCCCTTCCATATTCGCGTAGATCGTCTGATAGTCGCGGCGATCGCGCGCGTCGTCGGCGCGCCGCGATGCAATATAGGGTGGCAGCGGCACATGCCCGGTCGCGGCAATAGCAACGTCCAGCGCAGGTCCGGAAAGATCGAACGCAAGCAGCGCCTCGCCATGCTCGCCGCGGCCTTCGAACGTGCCCTCCAACGGCGCGCTGTCACCCGATGCAGGGTCGAAACGGAAACGGTCCCCCGCCCGGACCCGTTTCGCGGGTCGTAGGAAGGCCTTCCAGCGATTGGCCGAGACGCGCATATGCAATGTGGCTGAAAGGGTCGAAACCGCCTCTCCACCGTCGCCTTTCCGGATGCGCACGCCTTCGAGCTGCGCCGGAATGACCTTGGTGTCGTTGAACACCAGCGCATCGCCCGGCCGCAGCAGGCCGGCGAGATCACGCACATAACGGTCGCGCAGCCCCGTCGCCGGATCGACCACCAGCATGCGCGCACTGTCGCGCGGCGATGCCGGCCGCAGAGCAATCAGATGCTCCGGCAGGTCGAAATCGAAAAGGTCAACGTGCATGGGTTTCGATGCCGTTTAAACAACGGCGCCCGCATCGGTCGATGCGGACGCCGGACGTTTGTTTCGGGCTTCGCCTATAGATCGGCTGCGATGCGCATGGTGGTGATGCTGTCGGGATCGTTGACGGGCTCGCCGCGCTTGATCTGATCGATAATGTCCATGCCTTCGATCACCTGGCCCCAAACGCTGTACTGACGGTTGAGCCAGGGCGCATCGTTGAAGCAGATGAAGAATTGCGAATTGGCCGAATTGGGACTCTGCGAACGGGCCATGGAGCAAGTGCCGCGAACATGGCTGACATTCGAGAATTCAGCCTGGAGGTCAGGCTTCTCGGAGCCACCCATGCCGGTTCCGGTCGGATCGCCGGTCTGTGCCATGAAGCCGTCAATCACCCGATGGAAGACGACGCCGTCATAGAAGTTTTCACGGCTGAGTTCCTTGATACGGTCGACATGGTTGGGTGCGAGATCCGGCAACAGCTGGATTACCACCCTCCCCTTGCTCGTTTCCATGACCACGGTGTTTTCCGGGTCCTTGTATTCGGCCATTTCGGTCTCCTTAATCTGTGTGCTCTATTCACCGACGCGGACTTTGATCATGCGATCGGGACTCTCGACGGCACCATTGGCCGCCCGGTCGCCGCGTTTAATGTTCATCACATGCTCCATGCCGTCGATGACACGGCCGAAGACCGTGTATTGGTTGTTCAGGAAATGGCCGTCATCGAACATGATGAAAAACTGCGAATTCGCGGAGTCGGGGTTCTGCGCCCGCGCCATGCCCACCACGCCGGCGTCGAAAGGCACGTTGGAAAATTCCTGCTTCAGATTGGGCAGGTCCGAGGCGCCGGTGCCGGCACGGCGCGGGTTGAAGCCCTCCGCCATATCGCCGAACTGGACATCGCCGGTCTGCGCCATGAAGCCGTCGATAACGCGGTGAAAGGCGACATTGTCGTAGGCGCCGGCCTCGGCCAGTTCCTTGATGCGGGCCACATGGTTGGGCGCAACCTCGGGCAGCAGTTCGATCACCACATCGCCATGCTTGAGCGTGATGATGAGCGTGTTTTCCGGTTTGACATCGGCGAAAGCCGATATCGCCATGCCGGCCCATATCAGCGCGGTGGCGGCGAGCATTCTCAAAATCGTCATGGGAACTCCGTCTTGCAAGTGATCTGACACGCCGGACGACGGGTCAGTGCTTTCTTTGCCGCAGCGCCTTCAGCACCGGTCCAGGCACAAAGGCGCTGATATCACCTCCCATAGCCGCGATCTGGCGCACCAATGTGGCGGTAATGGGCCGGTTGAGCGGGCTTGCCGGCAGAAACACCGTCTGGATTTCCGGTGCCATCTGCCGGTTCATGCCCGCCATTTGCATCTCATAGTCCAGGTCGCTGCCGTCGCGCAGCCCGCGCATCAGCATGCTCGCGCCGTTTTCGCGCGCCACGTCGACCGCGAGATGATCGAAGGAAACGACGGATATGCGCTCTTCCTCTCCGGGAAGCAGTTCGGCAAGCGACGCCGTGATCAGTTCGGCACGTTCCTCGAAACTGAAGAGCGGCTTTTTCGACGCCTGCACGCCGATGCCGACCACCACGCGATCGGCCACGTTCAGCGCCTGGACCAGAACATCCAGATGGCCGTTGGTGATGGGATCGAAGGAACCGGGATAGAACGCTATCGTCATGGTTGTCTCGCTTCTGCGGCAACGCCAAGGCAGATGTTCAGCCTTTTGTCATGGCCTGTCGAAAGGTGCAAGCCAAACGCGGGTTTGTCCCCGTAAGCCAATCAAGCAGATGAATGCACCGTGAACGGGTGTTTCAGTGGCCCTTCAGGCATCGCAACTTAGAGCCCATTCGGGAATTAACGATTGGGCTCTCAGACTTCCGGGACACGCCAAAGGAAATTGATCATGATCGGCCTCACCATCGCTTTCTTTCTCGCATGGTCCGTTGCATCGGTGCGAGCGCCGATCACAAGCGCGTGTAGAAAGATTAACTTTTGTTCACCACATGCCGATCCGCGTTGAATAGGGCACCGCGGGCCACCATATCCGCTGCATACCGATTTGACGCAAAGCCGGCGGGAGGCCGGCGCGGCTAAAAAGGCAAAACCGGGAGATTACGATGACTGCAGCAATGACTTTTTTTGCAGTTCTTATCGCATCCATGTTTCTGTTGACCATGGTAGCCGCCCTTGCGGCTTCGCAGCGGGAACAGGCCAAGGCCGCGCAGAAGGCCCGCGCCCGATCAACGCGTTAAAACTGTACTGGACTTATCAGGGACATTCTGACCTCCAATCAAATCCCTGACTGGCCGGATGGCACCGCCATCCGGCCTTTTTTGCACGATCGTGCAGGCTCGGCCGTCAATCAGCTGTCGGGGTATCTGGATCCGCGCCACCATCCGCTGAAGAACCATTGCCGCCATCGTCTTCCGCCTCCGGCTCGCTAATGCGCTCGACCGATACCACCCGTTCCTGTTGGCCGGTGGAGAAGATGGTGACGCCCTTGGTTGCACGGCTCGCGATCCGAATGTCGTCGACCGGGACGCGGATCAACTGGCCACCATCGGAGACCAGCATGATCTGGTCGTCATCCTCGACCGGGAAGGCCGCCACCAGCGGGCCGATCTCGTCAACCTTAGCCGTGTCTGTCGCGCGTATTCCTTTGCCGCCGCGCCCGGAAATACGGAAATCATAGGAAGACGACCGTTTGCCGTAGCCCTTTTCGCTGACCGTCAGCACGAATTGCTCATTTTCCTGTAGGTAAAGGGCCCGTTCATCGCTCAATTCGCCTTCGCCATCAGCAGCGGCGTCCTCGCCAACCAATTCGACGTCGCCAGCGCGGCTTCTTTTGATATAGGCGGCACGCTCGGCGGGGCTTGCCTCCACATGGGTGAGAATCGCCATCGAGATCACGCTGTCGTCTTTGGCGAGCGAAATCCCGCGCACACCGATGGAGTTGCGCCCGGCGAAAACCCGAACATCGGTCACGGGAAAGCGGATGCATTGACCGAGCGCCGTGGTCAGCAGCACATCATCCTGCTCGTTGCAGGTTTCAACACTGAGAATGGCGTCCTTTTCCTCGTCATCGAGCTTCATCGCAATCTTGCCGTTTCGGTTGACCTGGACGAAATCCGACAATTTGTTGCGGCGTACGGTGCCCCGGGTCGTCGAGAACATGACGTCGAGATCGGCCCAGCTCTCCTCGTCCTCCGGCAGCGGCATGATCGACGTGATGCGCTCGCCCTGCTGCAACGGCAGCAGGTTGATCAGCGCCTTGCCGCGCGACTGCGGCGAGCCGACCGGCAGCCGCCACACCTTCTCCTTGTAGACGATGCCGCGGGAGGAAAAGAACAGCACCGGCGTATGGGTATTGGCGACGAACAGCCGCGTGACGAAATCCTCATCGCGGGTCGACATGCCCGACCGGCCCTTGCCGCCGCGCCGCTGCGCCCGGTAGGTCGCCAGCGGAACGCGTTTGATATAGCCGGAATGGGAAACGGTGACGACCATGTCCTCGCGGGCAATCAGATCCTCATCGTCCATGTCGGCGCCGCCTTCGACGATCTCGGTGCGGCGCGGCGTCGCGAATTCATCGCGCACCGCGACAAGCTCGGCCTTGACGATATCGAGAATTCGGCGGCGGGAGGCGAGGATCTCGAGATAGTCCGTGATCTCGGCACCGATCTTGTTCAACTCATCCGCGATTTCGTCGCGACCGAGCGCCGTCAGCCGTGCCAGCCGCAATTCGAGAATGGCGCGTGCCTGCTCCTCCGACAGATTGTAAGTGCCGTCGTCATTGATCCGATGGCGCGGATCGTCGATGAGCACGATCAGCGGCTCGACATCTTTTGCCGGCCAGCGACGGTCCATCAACTGGCCGCGGGCAGTCGCCGGATCGGGCGCATTTCGGATCAACGCGATGACTTCATCGATATTGGCAACCGCGATCGCCAGGCCGACCAGCACATGGGCCCGCTCGCGCGCCTTGTTCAGCAGGAACTTGGTGCGACGGCTGATGACCTCCTCGCGAAAGGCGACAAAGGCCTTCAGCATGTCCAAAAGGTTCATCTGCTCGGGCCGACCGCCGTTGAGCGCAACCATATTGCAGCCGAAGGAACTCTGCAGCGGCGTGAAGCGATAGAGCTGGTTGAGCACCACATCGGCGACCGCGTCGCGTCGCAGCTCGATCACCACGCGATAGCCGTCACGGTCGGATTCGTCGCGTATATCGGAGATGCCCTCGACGCGCTTGTCGCGCACAAGTTCGGCCATTTTCTCGATCATCGACGCTTTGTTGACCTGGTAAGGCACTTCGGTGACGATCAGTGCTTCGCGCTCGCCGCGCATCTCCTCGGTATGGACGCGTCCGCGCATGACGACCGATCCGCGGCCCGTCTTGTAGGCCGCGTGGATGCCCGCACGGCCGAGAATGAGGCCGCCGGTCGGGAAATCCGGTCCCGGTACGATCTGCAGCAGTTCCAACAGGTCGATAGATGGATCGTCGATCAGCGCGACGCAGCCGTCGATGACCTCACCGAGATTGTGCGGCGGAATATTGGTTGCCATGCCGACGGCGATACCGCCCGCACCATTGACCAGCAGATTGGGAAAACGGGCCGGTATGACACGCGGCTCACTTGCGGAAGCATCATAATTCTCCTGAAAATCGACCGTATCTTTGTCGATGTCCTCAAGCAGTTCATGCGCCACCTTTGCCAGCCGCGATTCGGTGTAGCGCATGGCCGCAGGCGGATCGCCGTCAATGGAGCCGAAATTGCCCTGACCGTCGATCAGCGGCACACGCATCGAGAAATCCTGCGCCATGCGCACCATAGCGTCGTAGATCGCCTGGTCGCCATGGGGATGATATTTACCCATGACATCGCCGATGATGCGCGAGGATTTCACATATTTGCGGTTCCAGTGAAAGCCGCCCTCAAACATCGCGTAAAGGATGCGCCGGTGCACCGGCTTCAGACCGTCCCTCACATCGGGCAAGGCCCGGCTGACGATGACGCTCATGGCGTAATCGAGATAGGAACGCTGCATTTCCTCCATGATCGATATCGGTTCAATGCCCGGTGGATCGGATGGAGGGGTCAGGGAATTATCGTGTTCTGACAATGAATAGGCCTGTCTTCGGCTATCGAATCATACCTGTCATTTATAGACGATAGAGCACGTAAAAGCCAATCGTGGACGGTCGCGGCCACCGCGTTTTTTTATTTCAATATCAAACGGTTAAGGAGGTGATTTTCGCGATTGCGTCAATCGCGTCAGAGGACTCGCGAAAAATCATGTCATTTATGTGAAAGACGGGCGGGCATCACCGCGCGGTCATGACACCCAGGCGGCGATTCGGTCCAGCGCCTCCTCCATCTCCTGCTGTGAACCGGCATAGGAAAAACGCACCGTCTTGTGTCCTTCGACTGGATCGAAATCCCGCCCGGGCGTGGCCGCGACATGGATTTCGGATAGCATGTTCAGGCAGAACTGCATGGAATCGTTGGTGAAGCGGCTGGCATCGACATAGGCGTAAAAAGCACCGTCCATCGGCGACGCGATTTTGAAGCCCATGGCCGGCAGCCGTTCGGCGAGCAGCCGGCCGTTGCGCCGGTAACCGTCCTTGACGCGTTCCAGTTCCTCGGTCGCGTCGAACGCCGCGCAGGCGGCGATCTGCGACAGTTCCGGCGGGCTGATGTAGAGGCTCTGCGCGACCCGCTCGACCGGGCGCACGGCATCCGGCGGCAACACCATCCAGCCGATCCGCCAGCCGGTCATGCAGTAATATTTGGAAAACGAGTTAATCACCGTTGCCCCCTCGCTGAGCGACAGGGCCGTGGTCTCGTCTCCGCGATAGCTCAGGCCGTGATAGATTTCGTCGGACAGAAAGGTGATGCCGGCTGAATCGCAATGGTCGATCAACGCCTTCAGCGCGTCGCGGCCGGTGATCGTTCCGGTTGGATTGGCCGGACTGGCCAGGAGCACACCGGCGACCGGACCGGCAGCCTCCAGCGCCTGCGGCGTCAATGTGAATCCCGTCTCGGGGCCAACGGGTATCTCCACCGGTTCAAGGCCAAGCGTCGCCAGAATGTTGCGGTAGGCCGGATATCCCGGGCGAGTGATCGCCACCCGGTCGCCGGCGTCGAAGAAAGACAGAAAAGCAAGATTGAACCCCGCCGAGGAACCGGTCGTGACCGCGATACGGGCCGGATCGACCTTGGTGCCGTAACGCCGCTGATAGTGATCTGCAATGGCGCGCCGCAGGCCGAGCGTGCCGAGCGCGTCGGTATAGCCAATCCGACCATGGCGCAAAGCCTCCGCCGCCGCATCGCGCACGGCCCGTGCCGCCGGATGGGCCGGTTGTCCGACCGCCATGGAGATGACGGGATGCCCGTCATTCTTCCGTTTGGTCGCCTGTGCGAGAATGTCCATTGCGTGGAAGGGCTCGACCGCACTGCGATTTGATATCTGTCTCACCAAAGAATCCTGAAATGTGCGCACAAAAGACAGGCTGCCGGACGCCCAGGGCCGTCAAAGCGCATATGACGGAAGCGATGTCACACAAATGCCCGATTGCGATGGCGATCACAAGCCGCTAGTGGCAATCACATTCGCGCGATATTGACGCCCGCGCGCTGGGCATTCAGTTCGATTGGCTGCTAAGACCCGGGGATGTGGCGCCCCCCGACAAAAGCGAGGGAAATGCCGATGTCCTATCGATGGAGTTCAATCAGACACATGTCCCCGTTGCGTGGCAAGGTTCGACGCGCCACCCTGGCCCTGATCGCCGCGACCGTCGCCGTGGTGAGCAGCGCCGTCGCGTCCCAAGCGCAGACGCGGGTGCCGATCGTACGCGACGCGGAAATCGAAGGGCTGCTGGTCGACTATGCCGGGCCGATCTTTCGCACCGCCGGCCTGACGCACAAGGGCATCGACATCGTTCTGGTCAACGACCCCTCTTTCAACGCTTTTGTCGCCGGGCGGCGCATCTTCATGAACACCGGCGCGATCGCCACCTCTCAAACGCCGAACGAGATCATCGGCGTGCTGGCGCATGAGGCGGGCCATATCGCGGGCGGTCACCAGGAACGCCTGCGCGATCAGATCGCGCGGGCCAGAACGCTCGCTGTGGTCGGCAGTCTTGTCGGCATCGGCGCCGCCGCCGCAGCCAGTGCGGCGGGATCGGACGCGTCCGCTGTCGGCGGCGGCCTCGCCACCATGGCTCCCGGCGTTGCCCAACGCTCGCTGCTGAGATACCGGCGCACCGAGGAAATGGCCGCGGACCAGGCGGCGGTCAAATATCTGAACGCCACCGGCCAGTCGGCGCGCGGCATGTTGGAGACGTTTCAGCGCTTTGCCCGGGAAGGATCACTGGCCGGCGTCCGAACCAACCCTTACGAGACCAGCCACCCGCTGCCGCGCGAACGAGTGGCCCTGCTCGAGGAACTGGCCCGGCGAAGCCCGTATTTCGACAGGAGAGATCCGCCGGCCCTGAGACGCCGCCACGACATGGCGCGCGGCAAGATCGCGGCCTATGCCGGCGGCGCGCCGGCGGTCTCCGCCATGTTCCGCAACAACCCCAACAGCGCCGGCGCGCGCTACGGCATGGCGATCGCATCCTTCCTGCGTGGCGACACGCGAAAGGCGCTTGCCGACATTGACCGGCTGATCTCGGAAAACAGGAACAATCCCTATCTTCATGAAATGAAAGGTGAAATCCTTCTTGCAGCGCGGCAACCGGAAAACGCGGTCGCCTCGTTTTCGAGGGCGGCACAGCTTGACAAGCACAATTCCAGCATCATTCGCGGCCGGCTGGGCTTTGCCTATCTCTCGACCGGAGATCCGGCGCAGGCGGAAAAGGCGATTCGCGAGCTGCGCACCGCGATTTCAGCCGATCCGGACAATTTTGCCGCCTATGTGTTCCTGTCGCGCGCCTATGCGCTGGCCGGCGATGTGGCGCGCGCGGAGTTGACCCAGGCCGAAGGTTATTTTCGCGCCGGCAACATAAAGGACGCGAAGCGCTTCGCTGCTCGCGCCCAGCGCAAGATGCAGCGCGGGACGCCGGGCTGGCAGCGGGCCAACGACATCGTCAAATACCGAAGAAACCAATAGTGAGAAGCTGCGGCGCGGCCGCCGAAAGGATGAATATGATCGTGACGTTTCGCAAAGCCATAACAGCGGCCCTTTTCGCGGCGGCGATTGGGTCCCTGCCGGCTCCTGCGGCGGCGCTGGACGAAAAGGAGAAGGAAGAAATAGGCGCCTTCATCCGCGAATATCTGATCGCCAATCCGGAAATCCTTTTCGAAGTGCAGGATGCGTTGGAGGCCAAACAGCGGGAACAGCAAAGAGAGCAGTCACGGCTCGCCATCGCCACGTCCGGTGATGCGCTCTTCCACTCACCCGACGATGTCGTCATGGGAAATCCGAACGGCAGTGTCACGATCGTCGAGTTTTTCGACTACAATTGCGGTTTCTGCAAACGCGCCCTGCGTGACATGGAACAGATCATCGCGTCCGATCCAGATGTCCGCTTCGTGCTGAAGGAATTCCCCATCCTCGGAGAGGATTCCGTTGACGCACACCGGGTAAGCGCTGCTGTGACCCGGGTCGCGCCGGACCATTACGAGGCGTTTCACCTTGAGCTTCTGGGTGGCAGCGGACGCGCAACGGAAGCGCGCGCGATCGACATCGCCGTCAGCCTCGGCATTGATGAGGCGCAATTGCGCGACACCATGGACGATCCGGCGATCATGGAGAGTTTCAGGCAGACCTATCTGCTGGCCGACAGCCTCGGCATTACCGGCACGCCGTCCTATGTGATTGGCGATGAAGCGGTTTTCGGCGCCGTCGGCTTTACGCCGCTGTCCGAGAAGGTTGCCAATCTGCGCACTTGTGACAGCACTGTCTGCTGATTGCCAATTGACCGGCAGAGTCGCCATCGTCAGTTATGCGTGGCCTTGCTTCGTTAAGCGGTTTCCGTGGGAAACGCGCCGTTCGCGGACGGGCGGGTCTTTTCCTGCCGAACCCTGACGTCTATATGTCGGTCAACTCAGATTCGACCAGAAGGGCCGATGGCGAACACAGTCTTCATTCTCAACGGGCCGAACCTCAATGCGCTGGGCAGGCGGGAGCCCGGCATTTATGGCGGCAAGATGCTTGACGATATCGAAGCGGACTGCCGGGCGCGCGGCGCCGATCTGGGTTTCGAGATCGATTTCCGTCAGACAAACCACGAGGGCACGTTGGTCGATTGGCTGCACGAGGCCGACGAAGCGGCCGTCGGCGTCGCCATCAATCCTGCCGCTTACAGCCACACATCCATCGCACTGCATGATGCGGTCCGGGCGATTATCGTCCCGGTGGTGGAACTACACCTGTCCAACATCCACGCTCGCGAGGCGTTCCGGCACAAATCGACGGTATCGGCGGTCTCGGCCGGCGTCATCTGCGGATTCGGCCCCGCGAGCTATACGCTCGCCCTCGAAGCGCTCGCCGGCATCCTCGAAGACAAGGCATAACTCGTAAGGAACCAAATGCGATGGCAGACAAGAAATCCCGCATCGACCAGGGCCTGGTGCGCGACCTTGCCAATATCCTCACAGAGACCGACCTGACCGAAATCGAGGTCGAGCAGGACGACCTGCGCATCCGTGTCTCACGCGGCGGGCAACCAATCGCTGTACAATCCTATGCCCCCGCCGCGCCTGCACCGGCGGCTGCTCCGCCGGCGGTGGCTGCCGAGCCCACAACGGACGCCAGCTCGAACCTCAGCAACGCGCTGACCTCACCGATGGTCGGGACGGCCTATCTGGCGCCCTCGCCCGACGCCCGGCCGTTTGTCGAGATCGGTCAATCGGTGAGCGAAGGGCAGCCGGTTCTGATCATCGAGGCGATGAAGACGATGAACCAGATCCCGGCGCCGCGTGCCGGAACGGTCACCGCCATTCTGGTGGAGGACGCGCAACCCGTCGAATTCGGCGAACCGCTACTGGTTATCGAATAGGCCCGCCATATGCTGTCGAAGATCCTCATCGCCAATCGCGGCGAAATCGCTCTCAGGGTCTTGCGTGCCTGCAAGGAATTGGGCATCGCCACCGTCGCCGTGCATTCCACCGCCGATGCGGATGCGATGCATGTGCGGCTTGCCGATGAAAGCGTCTGCATCGGGCCACCGGCCTCCCGCGACAGCTATTTGAACATCCACCAGATCGTCGCCGCCTGCGAAATCACCGGCGCCGACGCGGTGCATCCGGGTTACGGTTTCCTGTCCGAAAACGCCAAATTCGCGGAAATCCTGGAGGCGCACAGCATCACCTTCATCGGTCCGACCGCCGAACATATCCGGCTGATGGGCGACAAGATCACCGCCAAGATGACAGCCGAGGAGTTGGGCATTCCGGTTGTGCCAGGTTCGGACGGGACTGTCAGTGACGAGCGCGAGGCGGCGCGCATCGCTGGCGAGATCGGCTATCCCGTCATCATCAAGGCGACCGCCGGCGGCGGCGGCCGCGGCATGAAGGTCGCCAACAATGAAGAGGAACTTGCGCTGGCGCTGGCCACGGCGCAGTCCGAAGCCGGTGCCGCCTTCGGCAACGAGGCGGTCTATATTGAAAAATTTCTCGGCAAACCGCGCCATATCGAGATTCAGGTCATTGGGGACGGGCGGGGCGGCGCCGTTCATCTCGGCGACCGTGACTGCTCGCTGCAGCGGCGTCACCAGAAGGTGTGGGAGGAAGCCAATTCGCCGGCGCTCAACGACGCGCAACGCCACCGGATCGGCACGATCTGCGCCGAGGCCATGAAGAAGCTGCAATATCGTGGCGCCGGCACGATCGAGTTTCTCTACGAAAACGGCGATTTCTATTTTATCGAGATGAACACAAGGCTGCAGGTGGAGCATCCAGTGACCGAAGCGATCACCGGCATCGACCTTGTTAACGAGCAGATCCGCGTAGCATCCGGCGGCGGGCTTTCGGTGACCCAGGACGATGTGCGCTTCAACGGCCATGCGATCGAATGCCGCATCAATGCCGAGGATCCCCGGACCTTCACACCCTCGCCCGGCCTGATCACCCATTACCATCCACCGGGCGGTCTCGGCGTGCGTGTCGATTCCGGCGTCTACCAGGGCTATTCCATTCCGCCCTATTATGACAGTCTGATCGGCAAGCTGATCGTGCATGGACGCTCGCGCGTCGAATGCATGATGCGGCTGCGCCGGGCGCTGGACGAATATGTGATCGATGGCATCAAGACGACAATCCCACTGTTCGTCGACCTGCTCGGCAATCCCGATATCGCCAATGGCGACTACGACATCCATTGGCTGGAGAAGTATCTGGAGACTCATAGCGGCGCCGACTGAGGATCCGCCGCGGGAGCAAGACGATGCGAAGGAGTGACGACCGGCTGGCGATCACGCCGCAACTCCTTTTGAAGGCCTATAGCTGCGGGCTTTTCCCGATGGCGGATTCGGCTGAGGATCCGGATATCTACTGGGTCGAGCCGGAGTATCGCGGCATTATCCCGCTCGACCGGTTTCACGTTCCGCGGCGTCTCGCGCGCACCGTGCGACAGGGCCGTTTCGATATCCGCATCAACGCTGCCTTCAGCGCCGTCATGGATGGTTGCGCGGAACCGGCGCCCGGTCGCGCCAAAACCTGGATCAACCGAACGATTCGCGATCTCTACACCAGGCTGCACCATCTCGGCCACGCCCACAGCGTTGAAGCGTGGCGGGAGGAACGGCTGGTGGGCGGCCTCTACGGCGTGGCGCTGCGTGGCGCCTTCTTCGGAGAAAGCATGTTCTCCCGCGACACGGATGCGTCAAAGGTCTGCCTGGTGCATCTGGTCGACAGGCTGAAACAGCGCGGCCACGTGCTGCTCGACACGCAATTCACCACCGATCACCTGCGGCGGTTCGGTGCGGTGGACATTCCACGCGAAGAGTACAACCGCCTGCTCGACCAGGCGCTCCTCGTGGATGCGCACTTCGCATAGCGATTCCAAACCGGCTTCGCGTTGCCCCAATGGGCTTTTCGCCGAATTAAGCGATCCGGCGGGGGAGCCGATCGAAGGCTGCGCGGCAGGCCCCCGAATCTCGTTTGAAAACCGTCCATCCATCTGCTGACTCTGTCCCGGGACTTGCGTCACGTTATGTTGTAATGCCCCGGCGCGATGACACCGTTGGGATCGACGATTTTTTTGATATCCCGTGTGAGCTGCCAGAATATGTCGTCCGGGTCGACGACGAGGTCCATAAAACCGGCAAACAGGCGGTTGGGATGAAAACCGGCCTTGATAAACTCCTCGTTGAGTTCCCGCGCCAGAGCGCGCGATTCATCGCGCGCGACCTCATCGGTGCGGTTGAGATGGGTCGAGATGCTGAAGTGGGTGGTTTTGTCATCCACGAGACCAAACGCATAACTCGCCTGGACCTTCTTGTAATGCGTGTTGACCTCGCGGACGATGGAATTCGCCTGCTGCACCATTGCGACGCTCATCGGAACGGTCGGGATGATGAAGTGCATTCCGATCTCGGTGTGATCCGGATTGTTCCAGCCCTCGGGAAGCTCGGTCTGGGTCGGCCAGTAAAGGCTCATCAGCGTTCGATCGCTCGGCTCGCCGAGGGACATGCGATAAAACCCGGCGCTGGACTTCACATAGGAGTGCATTTTCTTCCAGCCGATAAGCTTGGTGGCAAAGAGCCCCAGCGAAATGAGCGGATCGGTCACGAAAAAAGTCATCCCATAAGGGCGCAGCGCCCGCAGCGCTCTTTGCGACGCTCTCACCTGATGTCTGGTGCCGCCGATATTTGAAAAAATGATGCCGGCGCCGAAGCTAACGCGGCCCAGAAACGCCATGACGTCCTCACGGCTTGTCTCAATGCCCTGCGCCTTGAGATCCTGATACAGCACCGGAGCAAGGCCGTTCTGCACCCGTACGCTCTCGTAATAATGGGTCACCGAATTTATCAGACCCTGTTGTTTCAACCCTTTAAGCACCCCGATCGCGTCGCCGAGATGATCTTCGCTCTTCAAATAGGTGAGGAACATACAGTTCTTTTCCGGCCGCCGTCTCAGTTCGACGGTGGCGCGGGTGACGATGCCGAAATTCGATTGCAAAAACATGCGAAGATAGGAGGGGCCGATGCCGTCCGGAAACGTATGGACGGCTTTGCACCCTTCGTAATGTCCAAAGCCGGTCTTGAATATCCGGCCATCCCCTAAAACGATTTCAAGATTGAGGAGCTGCTTAAATCGCTCCATGTTATACCCCACGCCCTTGTCGAGCGCATTTCCCACGATGCTCGTATCCTGGCCGGACCCGGTTGTGTCGCAGAAAAAATCCGATCCGGTATCGTCGAGATGGGTGAAGAGCTGATGTTGCGTCACACCGGGTTCGATGATTGCATAGCCAAACTCTTCATTCACCTCGATGATTTTGTTCATCCGGTGCATATCGAGAAGGACAAGCCCGCCCCGAGCCGATAATTTGGAGCCAAGCCCCCAGGACTTCCCAGTGCTATATGGTTGCAAACTCACTTGAAACCGGTTCGCGGCCAGGACGATCTGACGGACTTCTTCGGCCGTTTCAGGATAAAGGATCAGTGGCACGTCAACCTGATAGGACGTGACATTTTCCACCTGCCGCGCAATGTCGTTTTCCCCTGCCAGAATTTGTTCCGGTTTCAACAGGTTTTTGACGTCTGAGATAAAATCCTCGAGCATTTGGTCCCCCATGCTCTGTACCCCAAGTTTAGTCCACGCGAATGCCGGCGCAGTGTTTCGCGCGGGATCGCGACCTAACCAACGGAGTTAAGCTGACGTTTTGTCGGGCTCAATCGGGCTGATATGCACTGTTATAGATCGAGTAGACCCTTGCGTACTTGATCTTGTCTGCCGGGCTGAGATCATAGAACGCCGCCATCCTCAGCCTGAACGAGGTGCCTTTCTTGTGGGGCACCCCGACCCATTCGAGGTCTTGCTTGCAGACGAAATCGATCGGAGCCTCGGTCACCATCTTGGAACCGACACTCAAGAACGAGATATGGGGTCGGATCGTCTCTTGCATTATCGCGTGAACGCCCTGCCAGAACTTGATCGTGACGTCACGACCTGAGTTCTTGGTTGCGTTCGGGATATACTCAAAAACGGCGTCCGGTTCGTAGAACCGATCAAATAACGCGGCAAAACCCGTGCCATCGCCGGCGCAAGCCGCATTGAACATTGCAATATATTCGTCGTAGTCGGCTTCGGTCATTCGGCGTCTCCATCGACATCCACTGAATGGCCCCCAGGACGCGATGTTGCCCGGAATCGCGCGTTTTGACAACCGCTGATTGCCGGCTCGAATGCAGACTAGGAACCGCCGTTTGCCGGCGGCGGGATGTCGGACTCCATCTTGCAGTCGTTCAGCCATACATCATAGACGGCGTGGTCGACGGCGTGGAGACCGGGCGAATCCGCGAACATCCAGCCGGTGAAAATGCGCCGGATCTTGCGGTCCAGGGTGATCTCGTCCACCTCGACGAATGTCGTCGTTTTCGGCTTCTGGGTTTCGTCGCGGCTGTAACAGACGCGGGGCGTCACTTGCAGCGCGCCGAATTGCACGGTCTCGTCGATATAGACATCAAAGGTGGTGATGCGCCCGGTGATCTTGTCGATGCCGGCGAAGACGGCAACGCGATTGGAGATGCGCGGATCCTGGGCCGGCGCGAGGTCCTGGCGCATCACACCACCGGCATCCTGTGCACGGACCGGTCCGGTGCAAACCACCGCGCACGCCGCCAGCGCCATGCACATCAAAATCCGCTTTCCTTGCATCGGTGGCATGGACGCCGACCCGTCTCAGGAACCTGGCGTCCAGGCGTCGTAATCGCCGGTTACCGTTGGCCGCTCGGCCGGGTTGAGCATCGAGCCCGGCGGCCGGTATGCCAGTGGCGTGCCGGTCATATTGGCCATATGCGGCTTCTGCCACTCTTTTGGCTGGTAGTTTTGCGCGCTCGGCGGGGTATCGGTGCGGTGATGCATCCAGCCATGCCATCCCGGCGGGATCGCCGAGGCCTCGGCAAGGCCGTTGTAGATCACCCAACGGCGCGTGCGGCCCTCGCTGTCGCGCCCGCCCTCGTAATAGACGTTGCCAAACGTATCCTCGCCAACGCGTGTGCCCTTGCGCCAGGTGTGGAAAAGCGTGCCGATCGTTGCGCCGTTCCACCAGGTAAAAACGAGCAGAAGCAATCTTTTCATCGAAACCTCTTCACGGCCGGGGTTGGCATTCGCAACCGCCTTATGCCGCGCCGCGACCTGCTTGTCCAGTGCGGCGCTTCGACGGCTTTGCATGCCGTGTCGAACACGCGAATGCGGCAACCGTTGGGCGGCGCCCACGTCTCAGCGGACCGGTTTCTCCAACACCAGGGCGGCAATGCCGGAACCCGGGGCGCCACAATGATTGGTGCTGCCGACCTCGACAAATCCGTTGGACCGATAGAAATCCACGGCCCTGCGGTTGGCCGGTTCGACCTCCAGCCGGATACATGCGGCGTGCGGAAAACGGTGCGCGATCTCGGCGAGGAGAGCGCCGCCGGTGCCCTGCCCCTGGCTTCCCGGGCGGACATAGAGCTGCTTCAGATCGACGGCTCTGGCCTCATCGGACGTCGCGAAAGCAATGCCAGCGATCCCGTCCGGCGTATCGGCGACAATAAATTCGGAACATGGCGCCTTCAACCGCGCTTTGATGGCTGGTATCGCGTGCCATTCCGCAGTGATCGCATTCACCTTTTCGACGCCATAGAACGCATCATAGGTGTCGTGCCAGATTTCCACCAGCAAGGCGTTGACCGCTTCCAGATCGCGTTCGGTTGCTGTGCGAATCCACATCGCCTTCGAAGCCTAGTCCTCGATGCCGAGCTTCCGCCGCACCAGCGCATTGACGGCCTGCGGATTGGCTTTGCCCTGGGTCGCCTTCATCACTTGTCCGACGAACCAGCCGGCCATCGATGGCTTGGCCTTGACCTGCTCGACCTTTTCGGCATTGGCAGCGATCACCGCATCGACCGCCGCCTCGATGGCGCCCGTGTCAGTGACCTGCTTCATACCGCGCTCTTCGACAATCTTTTCGGGATCACCGCCCTGCGACCAGACGATCTCGAACAACTCCTTGGCGATCTTCCCCGATATGGTGCCGGCCTTGATCAGGTCGATGATCGCACCCAATTGTTGCGGGTTTACCGGCGTGGTCTCGATGTCCATGCCGGCCTTGTTGAGCGCGCCGAGCAGGTCGTTGATGACCCAGTTGGCGGCCGTCTTACCGTCTCGCCCCTCAGCCACCTGTTCGAAATAATCGGCAATCGCCTTTTCCGACACCAGGATCGAGGCGTCGTAGGCCGAAAGGCCAAGATCGTTCATCAGCCGCGCTCTTTTGTCGTCCGGCAGTTCGGGCAGTCCGGCTCTCAGCGCCTCGACATAGGCGTTGTCGAAGGTGAGAGGCAGCAGGTCCGGATCCGGAAAATAGCGATAATCATGCGCGTCTTCCTTGGTGCGCATGGAGCGGGTCTCGCCCTTGCTCGGATCGAATAGCCGCGTCTCCTGTTCGATTGTGCCGCCGCTTTCCAGAATTCCGATCTGTCGCCGGGCCTCATATTCGATCGCCTGACCGACAAAGCGGATGGAATTGACGTTTTTGATTTCGCAACGGGTGCCGAAGGGATCGCCAACGCGCCGCACCGACACGTTCACATCGGCACGCATCGAGCCTTCGTCCATATTGCCGTCGCAGGTGCCGAGATAGCGCAGGATCGTGCGCAGCTTGGTCAGATAGGCCTTCGCCTCATCGGAGGAACGCAGATCGGGCTTGGAGACGATCTCCATCAGCGCCACGCCGGAGCGGTTGAGATCGACGTAGCTCATGGAGGGATGCTGATCATGCATCGACTTGCCGGCATCCTGCTCCAGATGAAGCCGCTCGATGCCGACCTCGATGTCCTCGAAATTGCCCTTCTTGTCCGGCCCCACAGACACGATGACCGCGCCCTCGCCGACGATCGGATCCTTGTATTGCGAAATCTGATAACCCTGCGGCAGGTCGGGATAGAAATAGTTCTTGCGGTCGAAGACGGAGCGGTGGTTGATCTGCGCCTTCAGCCCAAGGCCCGTGCGCACCGCCTGTCGCACGCATTCCTCGTTGATTACGGGCAGCATGCCCGGCATGGCGGCGTCGACCAGCGAGACATTGTCGTTCGGCGCGCTGCCGAAGGCGGTGGACGCGCCCGAAAACAGTTTGGCGTCGGAAGACACCTGGGCGTGCACCTCCATGCCAATGATCACCTCCCAGTCGCCGGTGGCGCCGGGAATCAGGCGTTTCGGGTCTGGCGTGCGTGTATCGGTCAGTGTCATAACGGAGATCGGGCGGCTTCTAACTGAAGGAGATGTGGCGACAGCGGGCGCTGGCGATACCGGTTATCCGAATGCCGGAAGCGGTTCAAGCCTTTCCGTCGAAAGGGGTGCCGGCGCCACTCCGGAATTCGGATTTTTCCTTGACATAGATCAAACAGGGAAATTCCGACGCTGCCTATCCTGACATTCATCTATCATGGGGGACTGAGGACCGAGATGAGATTTTCCGGTATTCTGGCGCGACTCTCGCGTCACGCGGATTTGTTTGAGGTGATGATCAGGAAATTGGGCGTCCGCGACCGGATGTTGGCCCTGGACGATGCGCCTTCGGTCTATCGAAGGGCGAATATGCGCTGCCTGTCATGCTCACAGGCCGAGGCTTGCGGCCAATGGCTGGAAACCGCCCTCGATCCCGGCGAAGCGCCGGATTATTGCAAAAACAAAGCACTGTTTGCGCGTTTGGAGCGCCTGCATCGAGATAGCGACCGCCCTGATTGTCATGGGTCAGGGCCGCGTCACGTCGAGCAGGCGCTCTGAAGGACTCCCCCAAGGGAGAGTACCCCTCCAGAGTATGCTCTGGCTGCCCCGGATCGCTTGGCGGTTCGGGGTTTTTTTTCACGGCCGCGTCGAATTGGGCTGCTCCACGGCAAGACGCGCGTCTCCGAGAGCCTTCGGGAAAAGCGGGAATGTGTCTTGTCAATGGTCCGCGCGGCCGTAAGATGGGCCTGTTACGATGGCCGGTGCCGGGTTTTGCGCGCGGTCGCGGCAATTGCATCACCGCGCAACGGGGATTGTCGATTGAAACAGCAGCTTGGCACCGGGTTTTTCCAGATCGCCGCTCTTGCCTGCTTGGCCTCGACACTGGCGGGATGCGGCATTGCCACGGCGCCGGTCATCGATCCCAAAGGCCCGATCACCCTGATCCAGCGCGATCTGATTTTCACCGCGCTCGGTATGATGATGATCGTCGTCGTTCCGGTTTTCGTTATGGCGTTTTGGTTCGCCTGGCGCTATCGCGCGTCCGGCGGCAAGGGAAGATACACGCCCGACTGGTCCTATTCCGGCGCGGTCGATGCGGTCATCTGGCTGGTGCCCGCCGGCATCATCATCGTGCTCGGATACCTGCTGTGGACTACCACGCACAAGCTCGACCCCTACCGCCAGCTGGCCGGCTCGGAGGCCGCCCTCGAGGTCGAAGTGGTCGCCCAGGATTGGAAATGGCTGTTCATCTATCCGCAATACGGAATTGCCAGCGTCAATGAACTGGCGTTTCCAAGCAGCCGGCCGCTATCGCTGAAAATCACCTCCGACACGGTGATGAACTCCTTCATGATTCCGGCACTCGGCGGCCAGATCTACGCGATGGCCGGCATGACCACACGCCTGCATCTGCTTGCCGACGCACCCGGGCAATTCGCCGGCCGCAACACGCAATATAGCGGCGACGGATTTGCCGATCAGCATTTCGTCGCGGAGGCGATGACGGATGACAGCTTTGCCACCTGGGTGGACACGGTCCGGCGATCGCAACGGTCTCTCGACGCAGCCGCCTATGCGGAACTCGCCGAACCGAGCATCGCCCATGGCGTCACCTACTATTCCGGCTTCGAGCCGGGACTGTTCGATACCATTCTGGCGAAATATGCCGCACGCCCGCACCACTCCGATGCGATGGCGGCCGAATAGGTTGGGTCCGGGAAACGAGATATGTTCGGAAAACTGACGATAGACGCCCTTCCATTCTATAGCTGGGTCGCCATGGGCGGGGCGACCGTCACGGTGGGCGGCGCGCTGCTGGTGGTCGTGCTCATCACCTATTTCGGCCTGTGGCGCTATCTGTGGACGGAATGGCTGACCAGCGTCGACCATAAGCGCATCGGCATCATGTATATCGTGCTGGCGCTCATCATGCTGCTACGCGGCTTCATCGACGCGATTATGATGCGGGCGCAGCAGGCGGTCGCCTACAATTCGGAGGGCTATCTTCCGCCCGAGCATTTCGAGCAGATCTTCAGTTCGCACGGCACAATCATGATCTTCTTCATGGCGATGCCGTTCATGACGGGCCTCGTCAACCTCGTCGTGCCGCAGCAGATCGGCGCGCGCGATGTCGCCTTTCCAGTGATGAACTCGATCAGCCTGTGGCTGACCGGCGCCGGCGCAGCGTTGGTGATGATCTCACTGGTACTCGGCAAGTTCTCGCAGGCGGGCTGGACCGCCTATCCGCCCTATTCCGGCATTGTCTTCAGCCCCGGAGTGGGGGTGGATTACTGGCTCTGGTCGGTGGTGCTGAGCGGCATCGGCTCGACCATGACCGGCATCAACTTCATCGTCACCATCCTTAAGAAACGCGCCCCCGGCATGGGACTGATGCGCATGCCGATGTTCACATGGACGGCGCTGTGCACCAGCATCCTGATCGCCTTCGCCTTTCCGGCACTCACCGTCGTCGGCGCCATGCTCGGGCTCGACCGCTATCTCGGCATGCACTTCTTCACCAATGAAGATGGCGGCAACATGATGAACTTCGCCAACCTCCTGTGGATCTGGGGCCATCCGGAGGTCTACATCCTGATCCTGCCGGCGTTCGGCATCTATTCGGAGGTGGTCGCCACCTTTTCCGGCAAGCGGCTGTTTGGCTACGATTCACTCGTTTACGCCACGGCCTGTATCGCCATCCTTTCGTTTTCGGTATGGCTGCATCACTTCTTCACGATGGGCTCGAGCGCCAATGTGAACGCCTTTTTCGGAATCGCCACGATGATCATCGCGGTGCCGACCGGCGTGAAGATCTTCGACTGGCTGATGACCATGTATCGCGGCCGGATCGTGTTTGAGCCGCCGATGGTCTGGACCATGGGTTTCATCGTGACGTTCGTCATCGGCGGCGTTTCAGGTGTGCTGCTGGCGCTGCCGCCGGCCGACTATCTGATGCACAATTCGACCTTCCTGGTCGCCCATTTCCACAACATGCTGATTCCGGGTGCCTTGTTCGGCTATCTGGCCGGCATGCATTACTGGTTTCCGAAGGCCTTTGGCTTCACGCTCAACGCGCGCTGGGGCATCCGCGCCTTCTGGTTCTGGATCGTCGGCTTTTACCTCGCCTTCATGCCGCTCTACGTGCTCGGCTTCATGGGCATGTCGCGACGCATGGAACATTACAATGTCGCCGAATGGCAGCCCTACCTCGTCATTGCCGCAATCGGTGCGGTCTGTGTGCTGATCGGGATCGTCTGCATCATCGTTCAACTCGCCGTCAGCATCCGCGACCGCGAAACCGCACGCGACCTGACGGGCGACCCGTGGAACGGACGCACGCTGGAATGGGCCACCACCTCGCCCCCGGCACCCTATAACTTCGCCGTGCTGCCACAGGTGCGGGATATCGATGCGTTTGCCGATATGAAGCGACGCGGTGTCGTCGGCGTCCCGCCGGACCACTATGAGGACATCGTCATGCCGAAGAACACCGGCCTGGGCGTCATGCTCGGCGCCATCGGCTTTGTCTTCGGTTTTGCCATGGTGTGGCATATCTGGTGGCTCGTGGCACTCGGCGTCGTCGCGGCCGTCGTCCTGGTCATCATCCACAGCAGCGACGACGACACCGACTACGTATTGACGGCCGCGGAGGTGGAGGCCGTCGAAAAAACCCGGGTCTATTCGACACGCAAGATTCCGACCGACGCAGAACCGCATGTCGACGTGGCGGGCATCCGGCCGCTGGCGGAGCGGAACTGATGGCAACGGCTGCCTCAACACGAGCCGAGCGGACGCCCAATGCCGCGCTCACCGGCGGCATCCCGCCGGCACATCACGAGCGGGAAGCGCTTGAGGAACGCGAATTCGGTTTCTGGATCTACCTGATGACCGACGCCATCCTGTTTGCGCTGCTCTTTGCCACCTATGTGGTGATGGTCGACAACATCGCCTCCGGCCCGAGTGGCAAGGAGTTGTTCAGCCTACCGCACACGGCGGCGGAGACCCTCCTGCTCCTGTGTTCCAGCGTGACGTTCGGCTTCGCGACGGTGGCCGCGGTGGCACGGGAACGGTTCCGCGTGATCGCATGGCTCGCCGTCACCATCGTGTTAGGAGCGGGCTTCCTGACGTTGGAGCTGATTGAATTCACCGGCATGATCAACGCCGGAGCGGGCCCGGGAACAAGCGGGTTCCTGTCGGCGTTCTTCACCCTGGTCGGCACACACGGCCTGCACGTCACTCTCGGTCTGCTGGGCATTGTGGTGATGATCGGGCAGATATCGATGAAGGGACTGACCGCACCGGTGCTGTCCAGGCTGACCCGCCTCGGCCTGTTCTGGCATTTTCTGGATATTGTCTGGATCGCCATCTTCTCCGTGGTCTATCTGCCGGGAGTGCTTTAGATGCAACACAACAGCGAGATCGAGACGCGTACGCACCGGGTCTATCTGACCGGTTTCGTGCTGGCGCTTATCCTGACGGCAATTCCCTTCGCGCTGGTGTGGGCCGGCGTTTTGCCGGCCGGAGCGACTGTCGTGGTCATCGTTGTGGCGGCCATCATTCAGGTCTTCGTGCATCTGCACTATTTCCTGCACCTGAACTTCACCACGACGCCCCGGGAAAACCTGCTGGCGCTTGCGTTTGCCGCGGTGTTGATTTTCATCATGGTCGGCGGCAGCATCTGGATCATGTTCGATCTGCACCAGCGCATGATGGGTTAGGCTATGGTCAGCCCGTCGGCGCGCCCCTGCTGCGTGACAGCCGTCTGTCGAACCGATCCAGTTCGTGTTCCGTGATGTCGACATTGACCGACACGCCGCCGTCCTCACGATCGGTCCGCGCCCGCACCTGCGCGTGGTCGTAGAGCCATGCCAACTGATTGAGTTCGCCGGCCTGCAGGTCGATATCCCGGTTGAGCACATGGCTGGAAAGCGCCCGCTCGACGGCATCGAGCAGGTCATCGACCCCCTCGCCGCTGAGCGCGGAAACGGCGACGGCATCATCGCGCTGGCTCGCCTGATGGCGTAGCGCATCGGCCAGATCGGACGGCAGCAGGTCGAGCTTGTTCCACACCTCAATCATATCGACGGACCGGCGATCGACCGAGTCGATGCCGAGTTCGGCAAGGATGCGCAACACGTCGGCTGCCTGGGCCACGTTGTCGGAATCCGACATGTCACGGACATGCAGGATCAGATCCGCCTCAAGCACTTCCTCCAATGTGGCCCGAAATGCCGCGACGAGATGGGTCGGCAGATCGGAAATGAAGCCCACCGTATCGGACAGGATCGCGGTGCGGCCATGCGGCAGCGTCATGCGGCGTAGCGTCGGATCGAGCGTCGCGAACAGCATATCTTCGGCGACAACGTCGGAACCGGTGATGCCGTTGAACAGGGTCGACTTACCGGCATTGGTGTAGCCGACCAGGGCGACGACCGGATACGGAACCTTCTTGCGCTTGGCGCGATGGAGATGGCGGGTCCGGCGAACCTGTTCCAGCTCCTTTTCAAGCTTGACGATCTTGTCCTGCAGGATGCGGCGATCCGCCTCGATCTGGGTCTCGCCCGGACCGCCCATGAAGCCGGCGCCGCCGCGCTGGCGCTCCAAATGGGTCCAGCTGCGCACCAGCCGGCCCCTCTGATAATTGAGATGGGCAAGCTCCACCTGCAGCACGCCTTCGCGTGTCGAGGCGCGGCGGCCAAAGATTTCGAGAATAAGGCCGGTCCGGTCGATGACCTTGGCCTGCCAGGCCTTCTCCAGATTGCGCTGCTGCACCGGCGTCAGCGGATGGTCGATCACGACGAGGCCGATATCGAGACCGACGATCAGATTCGCGATCTCCGTCACCTTGCCGGAACCGATCAAGGTCGCCGGGCGCGCAGTACTGACGGCTACAGTGCTCGCATGAACGACATCGATGTCGATCGCTTCGGCCAAGCCGATCGCTTCGGCGAGCCGGGTTTCGCCGCTGCGCTGTGTTGTGCTCGTTCCGATGCCCCTGAGAACAGGAACCAGCACCAGGGCACGGGCCGCATCGGCGTCATGCGCCTCGGATCCTTCTCGAACACGCTGCTTTTTGGCTTTGTCGTCCTGGTCAGCCTTCACGGCTTGCTTCTTCGCCTTCGAACATCTGGATGGGCTGTCCGGGCATGATCGTGGATATGGCGTGTTTGTAGACAAGCTGCGAGTGCCCGTCCCGCCGCAGCAAGACGCAGAAATTGTCGAAAGACGTGACCACGCCGGTCAGCTTGACACCATTGATCAAAAAGATTGTGAGAGGTACTTTTTGTTTTCTGACAGTATTGAGAAATTGATCCTGCAGATTTTGTGAACGCTCCGCCATCGCGTCAATTCTTCCTTGTACTTGCCGGTTTTTTCTTATTGCACAGCATTGTCGCTGTCTGATCGCCGGACCGTCACACCGGAGCGTTCGACGCCGTCCGTCACACACGCACCCAAATGTGGTTATCAAATCGGCACATCTTCCGCAATCCAAAACGGATCGGCGAGCCGCAGCGCCCTCTTCTCCCGTCAACGATTGTACCAGTATTTTACGTTCAAGACAGCAACAACAACAAGCACTTCAAGGCGTCCGACTGTCATGACGACGATACCGACCAGATAGGCCATACGACTCGGAAATGCCTGGAATTGCGGCCATTGGGCCGTCCCTTCGGCAGCCAACGGCCGCAAGGCATCATAGACCGGCGTCGCATTGGAAAACAACGACACCGCAAGCACGATGACCGCCTCAAAACCGGTCGCGGTCAGCGCAATCATGAGGGCACCGAGGCCGATCACGAGAATGGCGATGATGAAATAGGTCCAAATCGCCTGCATGGCATCCGATCTTAGCGGCACCTCGCCGAATTTCAGCCGGTCGACGCTGTTGGGATAGATCAGGCGGTTGAGTTCAGCGAGCGTATAGATGGACATGGCGCCGATCCGAAAGATCTTTACCCCGCCGGCGGTCGAGTAGATTCCGGCGCCGACGAAGATCACCGCAAGCACGACGATGTTCGGCAACAATGCGATGACACCCGGCCGGGTTTCGATCCCGCTGGTTGCCACCAGGGACGAGGCGGTGAAAAAACCTTCGCGCAGTGCCAGCACGAGGTTGTCGACGACATCGCCGCCGGATACCTCCGCGATCCAGGCCGCATAGCAAACGGTCAAGACGGCGATCAGTGCAATGAGGAGCTTTGCTTCCGTGTTGTTTTGAAAGACACGCAAGGGGCGCCGCAGGATCTGGCGGCGCCAGAACACGCTCATCGTGCCGAGGCAAAGCCCCGCCCCCATAACGACGATGGCGCCCGGTCCGATCTGGGTTTCGAGCGGTTCGACGAAGGGCAGAAAGCCGCCGGTGGCCGCCGACACCATGCTGAGCATGACGGCGTCGAGCGGCGTGACGCCGAAGACGATCAAACCAAAGAAGATGGCGCAGGTGATCGTGCCATATTGCAGCAGGAGCGAACGATAGGCCTCCGGGCGGTAAAGGCTGTCGCTGAGACCGCCGCCGCCCAGCCGGCTGCCGGTGCCGTAAAGACCGCCGAACCCGGCCGGCGCGAGCACGTGCACGATCGACGCCAATGTCAGAAAGCCGCCATACCATTCCAGCATGGCGCGCCAAAACAGCAACGCGCGCGGCGCCGTTTCGCGCTCCAGCACCGATGCGCCGGACGTGGTCAACGCGCCGACCGCTTCGAACCAGGCCGGAATGAAGGCGAGATCGGCGAGCACGACGAAGGAGACCGCGCCGAAAAGCGGCGTCGCCACCCAGACGCAGACCAGGGCAAGGAAGCTGAAAGCCCTTTCGGTCTTTCGCGGCCGTCCCGCAATCGACACCAGCGTGACCAGCGTCAGGAAGGCGCCGATGGCCGCCATCAACGCCATATCGATCGCCAGCGCTATCTCGGCATTGGCGAAAGCCACCAGAATGGCCGGAAACAGCAGGGCGAACAGGCCGGCCGCCGTGAGAGTGATCAGAAAGAGCGGCCCGGTCATTGCGATCAAAAAAACTCGAGACTGACGCGGAAGAGCTGCTCAACGTTTCGGACCGCGTCGGCGGAAGCCAGCAACACGACCCGGTCGCCGGTCTTGATCTTGCTGTCGCCATCCGGCCGCAGGACTTTGCCATCCCGATAGATCGCCCCGATGCGGATTCCGTGGGGCATATCGAAATCGCGCAGCATGGTTCCGACAATCGGCGATGTGTCAAGCGCCTGCGCCTCGACGACCTCGGCCGCCCCAAGCTGAATGCTGTGAACCGCGAGAATGCGGCCGCGGCGCACGTGCTGGAGGATACGGGAGATCGTCACGGCACGCGGATTGACATGGGCGTCGATGCCCATCGTCTTAGTGAAGTCGAGAAAGGCAGAGCTGTTGATAAGGGCCAGATTGGACTGACAGCCGAGCCGCTTGGCCATGACGCTGGACAGGATATTGACCTGATCGTCATTGGTAAGCGCCACCATCAGATCGGCATCCTGGATATCGGCTTCAACCAGGATCTGCTGGTCCAGCGCGGAGCCGTTCAGGACGACGGTACGGTTAAGGTGATCGGCAATGCTCACGGCCCGGTCGCGGCTGTTCTCGATGATTTTGATTTTGGTGCGCGGTTGGCGCTCCTCGATCGTACGGGCGACGAAATAGCCGATATTGCCGCCGCCGGCGATGACGATGCGGGTGGCTTCCGGTTCCTCACGGCCGAACAATCCGAGCGTGCGGCGCACATGGGTACGATCGCAGATCACATAAGCGAGATCGCCGGTCACCAGTTGGTCGCCGGAATGCGGCATGATCAGCTTGCCGTCCCGCCAAATGCCGACAACGGTGGCGGTCAGATCGGGAAACAGGTCGCTGAGCTGCTCCAGCGGCGTGTTGACCACCGGACAGTCTTCCAGACATTCGATCGCCACCATGGCGATGTGGTCCTCGGCAAAACGCACGGCGTCATTGGCCCCCGGAAGGGCGATGCGCCGCAGCACCATCTGGCCGACCTCCACCTCCGGCGAGATGATGACGTCGATCGGCATATGTTCGCGCGAGAACAGGTCGGAATAGTGCGACTGCAGATAGCTTTGCGCGCGAATGCGCGCGATTTTGGTCGGCACGTTGAACAGCGAATGCGCCACCTGGCAGGCGACCATATTGACTTCGTCATACAGCGTGACGGCGATGATCATGTCGGCCTGGTCGGCGCCGGCCTGGGACAGTACATCCGGATGGGCGCCATGGCCGACATAGCCGCGCACATCGAGCGTTTCGCGAATGACGTGGATCAGTGGCGGCGACGTGTCGATCACCGAAACATCATTGTCCTCCGTCGAAAGCCGCTCGGCAATGCCATAGCCGACGCGGCCCGCGCCGCAGATGATGACCTTCATTGCCTTTTGTCCCCTCGCCGCGGACCGGACTCGTCGTCGGGGGTCCGTTGCCTACAGGCCAAGCGATTTCAGCTTTCTGTGTAACGCGGAACGTTCCATTCCCACAAATTCCGCGGTTTTCGAGATGTTGCCGCCAAAGCGATTGATCTGTGCGACCAGATAATCGCGCTCAAACATTTCACGTGCTTCCCGCAATGGCAAGGTCATCACATGGCTCTGATCCTGGCTGCCGATATTCGGCAGCATCTCGCCGATCTCCTTCGGCAACATGTCGGCGGTAATGGCGCTTTCGGGATCCTCACTGCGGGTCAGAATCATCAACCGTTCGATGTTGTTGCGCAACTGCCGGATATTGCCGGGCCAGTCATGCGCCTGCAGCACGGCCATCGCGTCCTCCCCGATCGGGCGGATCTTGATGCCCGCCTGTTCGCCGATCTGACGCATGAACTGATCGACAAGGAACGGAATGTCCTCGCGCCGCTCGGCCAATGACGGCACCTGGATCGGCACGACCGCGAGGCGATGATAGAGGTCTTCGCGAAAACGGCCCTCGGCAATCAGATGTTCGGGATTGTTTGCCGTCGAGGAAATGATCCTGACATCGACGCCGACGCGCTTCGAACCGCCGACACGCTCGAATTTCTGCTCGACCAGCACGCGCAGGATCTTGTTTTGCGTGCCGCGCGGCATGTCGGCGATCTCGTCGAGATAGAGAATGCCGCCATGCGCCTCTTCCAGGGCACCAACCTTGCGCTCCTGGCCATTGGCCGATTCGGTGCCGAACAGCGCGATTTCCATGCGTTCGGGTGTGATGGCCGCTGCGTTAAGAGCGACGAACGGCCCTTCGGCGCGCAGCGAGTTCTTGTGGATCAGACGCGCGACCAGTTCCTTGCCGGCACCGGAGGGGCCGAGGATCATGATACGGCTGTTGGTCGGCGCGACCTTCTCGATGGTCTGACGAAGCTGCGATATCGCCACCGAGGTTCCAGTCAGGTCCGCCGGCTCGCCGGAACGACGCTTCAGTTCATTGACCTCGCGCTTCAGGTTGGACGTTTCCAGCGCCCGTTCGGCAACCAGCACCAGACGGTCCGCCTTGAACGGCTTTTCAATGAAATCATAGGCCCCGCGCCGTATCGCCGACACGGCGGTCTCGATATTGCCGTGGCCGGAGATCATCACCACCGGCAGATGCGGATGGCGCGCCTTGACTTCGTCGAGCAGAGCCAGGCCGTCGAGCCGGCTTCCCTGCAGCCATATGTCGAGAAACACCAACCGTGGCACGCGTTCGGCGATCGCTTGTAGGGCGCCGTCGCTGTTCCCCGCAGTACGGGTTTCAAGGCCCTCGTCGGACAGAATGCCCGATACCAGTTCCCGGATATCCGCCTCGTCATCGACGACCAGAATGTCAGACGCCATTCTCTCTCTCTTCAGTGGTTGATACGGTCTCGGCAGGCGCCGTGCCCGCCGGCAGCCGAACTCGGATCATCGCCCCGCCATTCGGGTCGAAATCCGGTGGCGTATCATGGAGTTCCAGCACACCACCATGCTCATCGACGATTTTTTTGACGATGGCCAGACCGAGGCCGGTGCCCTTGTCGCGCATGGTCATGTAGGGCTCGAAAATGCGATTGCGGTTTTCGACCGGCAGTCCCTTGCCGTTGTCGATGATGTCGACGACGAATTCGCCCTCGGCCGCCTGCCGCGCCCGCAGCAGGATCCGGCGTCCTTGCCGCTCGGCGTCTCCCGAAACCGCGTCAATTGCCTCCGTCGCGTTCTTGATCAGATTGCCGAAGGCCTGACCCAACATTCTGGAATCGAAATAGCCTTCCAAAGGTTGGTCGCCCAATTCGCGGATGAAGTCGATATCCGACCGGCTCACCTCGCGCAGGAAAACGGCATCCTTCAAGATATCGCGCAGGTCATGTTTCTCCTTTGCGGGTTTGGGCATTCGGGCAAAGGCGGAAAACTCGTCGACCATGCGGCCGATATCCTCGACCTGCCGAACGATCGTGTCCGTGCATTGGTCGAACACCTGGCGGTCTTCATCGGCGATCTGTCTGCCATAGCGCCAGCGGATGCGCTCTGCGGAAAGCTGGATCGGCGTCAGCGGGTTTTTGATCTCGTGCGCGATGCGACGCGCCACTTCCGCCCAGGCAGTCGACCTTTGGGCAAAAACCAAATCGGTAATATCGTCTAGCGTAATGACATAGGAGCCGATGCCGCGCTGCGGGGCCTCCAGCGTCACCTGAACGTTGAGCGTCCTCTCCTCGCCATTGCGCAAAACGGAGATCTGGCTGCGATAGGCGCTGCGATGCCACATTGTGGCGCGGGCCAGGACCTTGGCGATTTCCGGTGCGACATCCGAAAGCGACGTGTCGACCAAGGCCCCGGGCTCCGCGCCGAGCATGATTTCGGCCGAGCGGTTGACGATGGAAATCAAGCCATCGTCATGCACACCGATGACGCCAGCGGACACTCCGGACAGAACCGCCTCGGTGAAACGACGACGCTCGTCCATCTCGTCGCGCGCCAGAATGATCTCATCACGCTGTCCGCGAAGTTCCTCGATCATGTTATTGAACGTCTTAGATAAATGTCCAACATCGCCATCGGAAGTCTTGACTGGCACACGGACCCCGAGATTGCCGCTGGCAACATCGTCAGCGGCACCGATCAAAAGCCGTATCGGCCTGACGATCCGGTCAGCGACGGCGATGGCAGTCCAGATCGCGGCAAGCAGGACGATCAAGGCAAAGCCGATATAGAGGATCGCGAAGGCCAGTTGAACGGGTCCGCGATCATCCTCCAGCGCGTTGAATTCGGCGATGTTCTCTTCCATCAGCCGGGTCGAACGCATCACCACCGGATCCACCGACCTGATGGTGTAAAGGACCGCGTCGGGGATGTTCTGCAGCTTCAAAACGGCACCGACCAGATTCGTGTCGCCTGGCGGAATGAGCGCCGGCTCGTCCTTGGCAGCCGCCGCCAAAGCATCTTCTGGAAGCGGCGGCAGGGGATATTCGGTCGGAATGTCGGCGCTGACGATCACCGTTCCATCGAAACCCACCACGCTGGCGGCAAGCAGACCGCGGCCGATTGCCTGTCGCGTCACCAATACGTTGAAGCCGGTGCGGTCGAGACTGTAAAGCGTACGCGCCCGATCAAGGTCGTTGGCCATGGACACCGTCTGGCCCTGAAGATAACGCGCATTTTCGCTCACATAAGCCTGGGCGACGCTCAGCGACGAATTGACGATTTCTTTGGTGCGTAGGGAAAACCAACGGTCGAGGCCGATATCCAGGGTGATGCTGGCGATGATGGCGACCAGGATCGCCGGCAGGATGGCCACGACGCTGAACAGACCGATGATGCGCACATGCAGCCGCGAGGCGGCCTTGCCGCGGCGCCGCGCCGACACGACATTGGCAACTTCCCGGACGATGAGGACGATCAGCGCGATGACGAAAATCAAATTCACCGTGACGGCGATTTGGACCACGTTGTCGCGTGGCGCGACCGGCGTCAGCCCCATCAAAATGACGAAAGAGGCGATTGCGCAGATCAGCGCGCCAACAACGATGACAACCCCTGGCAACGCCAGGACGCGGCGCCGGTCGCCGCTTTCGCGCAAGGGACCGGCTTCGCTCGCGCCCACGGATGAAAGGCTGTCGCCGGCTGTCATCTTGTCCCCGATAGAAATGCCGCCAGTCCGACTCAAAGCGGTCGGCGCGTTGCTATTGTGCAACGCATTGTGGCGAAATTGCAACGATTGGGGCGGTTGTCAAGCATTCCTGGGCGAGCGATAGACGGACACACCGAGCTCGCGGATCTTCTTGCGCAAGGTGTTGCGATTCAACCCGAGCAGTTCCGCCGCCCGGATCTGATTGCCGTGTGTCGCGGTCAAGGCTGCCAGGACCAACGGGTATTCGACTTCCTCAAGCACCCGATGATAAAGACCGGACGGCGGCAGTTCCCCGTCGAACTCGGCGAAATAGCGACGCATGTTGTCCTCGATCGCCTGGCCGATGGTGATCGAACCGCTGAGATTGCCGACCGGACTGGCCGATGGGTCGCCGCTTTCGCCCTGCAGTTCCAGATCGACGATCTCCGCAGTCATGACATCCTGCGAATAGAGCGCCGTCAGCCGGCGCACGAAATTCTCCAATTCGCGCACATTGCCGGGCCAGGAATAGTGTTTCAACCGGTCGAAGGCAGGGCTTTCGAAGCGTTTGGCGCTGAGCCCCTCCTTTTCGGCCTCGTTGCAGAAATGACGGACGAGATCGGGAATATCCTCGGCGCGGTCGCGTAGCGGCGGCAGCCGCAGCGGCACCACATTGAGGCGGTAGTAGAGATCTTCGCGAAACAGGCCCTGGTTGATCGACGTCTTCAGATCCTTGTTGGTGGCCGCGACGATCCGAACATCGGTACGGATCGGGGTACGGCCGCCGACGGTGGTGTATTCGCCCTGCTGCAAGACGCGCAGCAGTCTGGTCTGGGCATCCATCGGCATGTCGCCGATCTCGTCGAGAAAGAGAGTGCCGCCTTCGGCCTGTTCGAAACGGCCACTGGAGCGGGTTTGCGCGCCAGTAAAGGCGCCTTTTTCATGTCCGAACAGCTCGGATTCGATCAGATCGCGCGGGATCGCCGCCATGTTGATGGCAACGAAAGGGCCATTGCGGCGCTTGCCGTAATCATGCAGCGCGCGCGCCACCAATTCCTTCCCGGTGCCCGATTCACCGGTGATCATCAAAGTGAGGTCGGTCTGCATCAGCCGGGCAAGCACACGGTAGATTTCCTGCATCGCCGCCGAGCGGCCGACCAACGGCATACCCTCGCCGCGATCGTCGTCTTTTTCGGCCGCGGCTCTTTTGGGTTCCGACAGCGCCCGCCCGACAATGGCGATCATTTCGGTGAGATCGAAAGGTTTCGGCAGATATTCATAGGCGCCGCGTTCTGACGCCTTGATCGCGGTCATGAAGGTGTTCTGGGCGCTCATAACGAGCACCGGCAGGTCCGGTCTTGCCTTCTTGATGCGCGGCAGCAGATCGAAGGCGTTTTCGTCGGGCATCACCACATCGGTGATCACGAGATCGCCCTCGCCGGCTGCGATCCAGCGCCACAGTGTCGCCGCGTTGGACGTGATGCGGACATTGTATCCGGCGCGCGACAGTGCCTGGTTCAGTACGGTACGGATCGCCGCATCGTCATCGGCCACGAGAATGGTTGCGGTGCTCATCGGCCTGTCTCCGGACTCGTCGAAATGTCCTGTCTCGAGGCCGGCATCAGGACGCGAAAGATGGTCTTGTTCGACTGGCTGTCACACTCGACGATGCCGCCATGGTCTCCGACGATCTTGGCCACCAGGGCGAGACCCAGCCCCGAACCGTTGATCTTGGTGGTGATAAAGGGATCGAACAGATGCGGGCGGATATCGGTCGGCACGCCCGGTCCGTTGTCCTGCACGCAGAATTCGAGCGGCAAGGAGACCTTTTCGCGCGCGCCCGGCACTGACAAACGCATCCCGGGCCGATAGGCGGTGCTCAGGGTGATTTCTCCGCCGGCCTGGCCTTGCAGCGCCTCGCAAGCATTCTTGACGAGATTGAGGAAAATCTGGACCAGCTGGTCGCGATTGGCAAAGACCGGCGGCAGCGAGGGGTCGTATCGTTCGGTGATCTTGACGCCGTCGGCAAAACCGGCAACCGATACCGCCTTGACGTGGTCGAGAACCGCATGAATGTTGACAGGCTCGCGGCCGACCGGCCGTTCGTCGGAGAAGATATCCATCCGGTCGACAAGCGAGACGATACGATCCGTCTCGTCCCGGATCAGGCGGGTCAACGCCCGGTCCTCATGATCGACCGATGTCTCCAGCAATTGCGCCGCGCCGCGAATGCCCGAAAGCGGGTTGCGGATTTCATGGGCCAGCATCGCCGCAAGCCCGGTCACCGAGCGCGCCGCCGCGCGATGGGTGAGTTGCCGATCGATCTTGTCGGCCATGGACCGCTCCTGGAAAAGAACGACGACCGAACCGGGCTCGTCGGAGACGGGAGCCACATAAAGATCGACCAGCCGGTCGCCGCCGAGTTTGGGCGAACTGACATCCACCCGGTATTCATTGACCGGGGCACGGCGCTCGCGCACATGCTCGATCAACGCCAGGAGCGGGCTGCCGAACGGGATATAGGCATCGAGCCTGCGCTGCGACAGATGGCTTCGGCTGGCGCCGAAAAAGGATTCCGCTTCCCAATTGGCAAAGGAGATGTACCCGGCGCCGTCGACCATGATGACCGGATGGCGTATGGCGTTGAGGACCATGTTGGCGCGATCGGCCGAATCCCCGACGGTTGCGGCGGATACAGTCATGCCGCCGCTTTCCCGCGACCATCGGCACCCGACAAACATCTCAGCGCCGCATCGACATCGCGCAATACTGCGTCCGGATCGGCCCCGGTCATGATGCGCGCCTTCATCCCGGAGGGACAAGCGGGCGCGAAGCGGTCGAGATACCAGCCGAGATGCTTGCGTGCATGTCGCACACCGATGTCGCGCCCATAGTAATCAAGCATCATATGGTAGTGCTCCGCCACGACATCGGCGATCGCGTCGGGCGTGCGCACGATGGCCCCGCCGCCGGCCAGTTCGCCCACCAGCCACGGCCGGCCACGCGCCGCGCGGCCGATCATCACCGCGTCGGCGCCGCTGAGATGACGGATCGCGCGGATATCGTCGGCGGTTTCGACGTCGCCATTGGCGACCAGGGGAACCGACACCGCGTCGCGCACGGCACGGATCGCCGGCCAGTCGGCCCGGCCCTTGTAGAACTGGCAACGCGTGCGGCCATGCACCGTAACCAGGCGAATACCGGCCTGCTCGGCGCGCCACGCGAGTTCCGGCGCGTTGCGGCTTTCGTCGTCCCAGCCGAGGCGCATCTTCAAGGTCACCGGTACGGAAACGGCGTTGACCGTCGCCTCGATCAGGACAAGCGCGTGGTCGAGGTCGCGCATCAGCGCCGATCCGGCGTAGCCGCCGGTCACTTTCTTGGCCGGACAGCCCATATTAATGTCGATAATGTCGGCGCCCTCGGCTTCGGCAATGATCGCCGCCTCACGCATCCAACTCGCCTCGCGACCGCCAAGCTGCACCATGTGCGGCGCGATGCCATCGCCGCGCAGCCGAATGCGCGACTGGTTGCTCTTGCAGACCAGTTCGCGGCTGGCAATCATTTCGGTGACCACCAGCCCCGCGCCGAAACGCCATGCGAGGCGACGGAAAGGAAGATCACTGATGCCCGACATCGGCGCCAGAATCGCACGATTGCGAATGCGCACCGGTCCGATCTCAAGCGGCTGATTAATCATCTGTTCTCTGCACTAAAATGAGGCAGCTATGCAGCATGCCCCTTTTTTAAGCAATGCCCTGGAAATTGCAAGATATTTGTGTGTCGCAGGACTGGCGTTGCCGCTGACGCGGCGCTACAGCAACGCAAGCGCAGACCCGAGTCCCGTTTAAAGATAGTGATGGCCCATTCCAAGACAATTGCCGCCCTGATCGTCGCCGCCGGCAGGGGCGAGCGCGCCGGCCATCGTGCGGAGGGTCCGAAACAATATCGCCGTATCGGCGGCCAGGCGGTCATCCGTCACACGCTGGCGCCGTTTCTCGATCACCCGCGCGTGGACCGGGTCGTCGTCGTCATTCATCCGGACGATCACGCGCTCTACGAGAGCGCCGTGGACGGCCTTGAACAGGCAAAGCCCGTTCTTACCGTCGATGGCGGCCGCACACGGCAGCAATCGGTCCTCAACGGCCTGGAAGCGCTGGCGGCGGCCGAACCCGACCATGTGCTCATCCATGACGGGGTCAGGCCCTTTGTCGATGCCGGTTTGATTGCCCGCGTGGCCGATGCCCTGGTTGCCGGATCGCCCGCCGCGCTGCCGGCCTTGCCGCTCACCGACACGATCAAGAAGGCAGGCCATGGCAACCACGTCGAGGCCACCGTTCCGCGCGACGGGCTGTTTGCCGCGCAGACGCCCCAGGGGTTTCGCTTCGACGCCATCCTGCAGGCGCACCGCAAGGCGGTGGCGGAGACGGACGAGACCTTTACGGACGACAGCAGCATCGCCGAGTGGGTCGGTATGCGGGTGGACCTCGTCGCCGGAAGCCGTGGCAATGTGAAACTGACCGTCGCGAAGGATCTTGAAATGGCGGATGAAAAACTCGCCGTCAACGCTAAAACAGGCAGGCCGGACGTGCGTGTGGGCAACGGCTATGACGTGCACGCGCTGGTGCCCGGAGACGGGGTCACGCTGTGCGGCCTGCGGATCGACCATGACCAGGCGCTGGCCGGCCATTCGGACGCCGACGTCGCGCTGCACGCTTTGACCGACGCGCTGCTTGCCACGTGCGGCGCGGGCGATATCGGCGACCATTTTCCCCCCACCGATCCGCAGTGGAAAGACGCCGACTCGCAGATCTTCCTGTCCCATGCCGCCGCGATCGTCGAACAGGCCGGCGGCACGATCCGCAACGCCGACGTCACGCTGATTTGCGAAGCGCCGAAAATCGGGCCGCATCGTCTGGCCATGCGGCAGCGGCTGGCGGAAATCCTGAAACTGGATGTGGTGCGCTGTTCGGTCAAGGCGACGACCAACGAACGCATCGGCTTTATCGGTCGGCGCGAGGGAATCGCCGCCATCGCCACGGTGTCGGTGGTTTTTTGAGAGAACGGATCATGACGGACATCGATGCGCTGGCACAGAAACTGGTGATGGGTTTCACGCAAAAAGGCTGGATGGTCGCGACCGCGGAGTCCTGCACCGGCGGCATGATCGCAGCGGCGATCACGGATATTCCCGGCTCCTCGGCCGTGCTGGACCGCGGTTATGTGACCTTCTCCAACACGGCGAAACAGGAGATGATCGGCGTTTCGCCTGAAACGCTCGCCGCCCATGGGGCCGTTTCGAGACAGACAGCGCTGGAGATGGCGAAGGGCGCGCTTGCCCGGTCCCGGGCCGACATCGCGGTGTCGGTCACCGGCATTGCCGGCCCGGATGGCGGGTCGCCGGAAAAGCCGGTCGGCCTCGTGCATATGGCGCTGGCCAAAGCCGATGGCACCTTGTGTCACGAGGCGCTACGCCTCGGCGATATCGGCCGCGCGGCGGTGCGGCGGGAGACGGTGCGCAAAGCGCTGGAGATGCTGCTCGGCCAGTTGGAAGCGTGACGATCGGGTCGCGTCGCGGCCTGTCCGTTTGCGCCCGAATGCCAGCTCAGAGATGGAGCCCATGGCCGAGCGCCATCAGCGCCGCCTCCTGGATGCCCTCGCCCTGGGTCGGGTGCGCGTGGATGGTGGCCGCGATATCGTCGAGCCGGGCGCCCATTTCCAACGCCAGCGCGAAGGCCGAGGCAAATTCCGACACATCCCTGCCCACCGCCTGAATGCCCAGGACCAGATCGTTGTCCTTGCGCGCCACCACCCGCACGAAGCCGAGATCGGAGCCGAGCGTCATGGCGCGGCCGTTGGCGGCCAGCGGAAATTTGCCGATCTTGACCTCATGGCCGGCCGCGCGGGCCGCTTCCGGTGCAAGACCGACTGAGACAAGCTCGGGATCGGTGAAACAGACTTCGGGAATGGCAGCGGGATCGAAGGCGCGGCGCTTGCCCGCAATCGTCTCGGCCGCGACCACGCCCTGCGCCATGGCGCGATGCGCCAGCATCGGTTCGCCCGTGACATCGCCGACGGCGAAGACATCGGTCATGGAGGTGCGGCATTGTGCATCGATGCGCAAGAACCCGCCATTCATCACCAGTCCCAGTTCCGACAGCCCCCAGCCCTCGAGCCGGGGACGGCGGCCGACCGTGACAAGCACCGTGTCGGCGCCGAGATCGACCACCTCGCCGTCTTCGTTTCGGATGCGCAGGCGCCCGGCTTCGGGGTCGAGCGCCTCGGCCCGGCTCTTCACATGGATGTCGACGCCAAGCCGTTTCAGGTTTTTGGCCACGACGGCGGCAAGCTCCGCGTCATAATGCGGCAGCAAACGGTCCATGGCCTCCACAACGGTCACCGCCACACCCAGTTTGGCGAAAGCCGAACCCAGCTCAAGCCCGATATAGCCGCCGCCGACCACCGCGAGCGTTTTCGGCAATTCTTCGAGCGCCAGCGCTTCCGTGGACGAAATGATCGGTCCGCCGAAGGGCAGCGCGGCGATCTCGACCGCTTCGGAACCGGGCGCGAGGATGACGTGCCTGGCACGCACGGTGACGGGACCATCCGCCATGTCGACGACGCAGGTCTTGCCGTCACGCATATGGCCGGTGCCCCGCAGCGTTTTCACACCGGCCTTTTTCAGCAGCGATGCGACGCCGCCGGTCAACCGCGAGACGATGCCGTCCTTCCAGGCCGTCGCGCCCGGCCAGTCGACTTCCGGCTGCTTCACCGACACGCCGGGAAGTCCGCCTTGCGCGGCCTTGACGGCCATCTCGAAAGTGTCGGCGACATGGATCAGCGCTTTCGACGGGATACAGCCGACATTCAGACAGGTGCCGCCGAGCGCAGCCTCTTCCACAAGGATCGTGTTCAGTCCCAATTGCCCGGCCCTGATGGCAGCGACATAACCACCGGGCCCGCCGCCCAGAACCAGCACTTCGCAGCTTTGCGCGTCCATTTACGGCTCCATGAACAGCGTCGCCGGATTTTCCAGCGACGCACGGATATGCTGAATGAATTCGGCCGCGTCCCAACCGTCGATGACCCGATGGTCGAAAGACGATGACAGGTTCATCATCTTGCGCGGCACGAACCCGTTGTTCTCGTAGACCGGCCGCACGACGATCTTGTTGACCCCGACGATGGCGACCTCGGGGCTGTTGATCACCGGGGTCGACACGATGCCGCCCAGGGGACCAAGGCTGGTCAGCGTGATGGTCGAACCGCTCAGTTCGTCGCGCGTGATGGATCCGTCCCGCGCGGCGGCGGCCAAACGCTGGCTTTCGGCCGCCAGGTCCCAGATATCGCGGGTCTCGGCATGACGGACGACCGCAACGACCAGGCCCGTCGGCGTCTGCACCGCCATGCCCATATGGACCGCGCCGAATTGCCGGATGACGCCGTCGCCATCGTCGAAATGGGCGTTGAGCTTCGGATGGGCCTTGATCGCCCTGGTCATGGCCAGCATGATGAAGGGCAGCAGCGTCAGTTTGGCGCGTCCCGGCGCCCGATCCGCGTTGAGGCGGGCGCGCAGGCTTTCCACTTCCGTTACATCGACCTCATCAACATAGGTGATATGCGGAATGCGCTGCTTGGCGTCCTGCAGGCGCTCGGCGATACGGCGGCGCAGGCCGATGACCTTCACCTCCTTCACCGATGTGTCCGGTGCCTTGGCCGCTGCCGCGGGCGCGGCGTAGCCGCTCAGATAGGCGTCTAGGTCGCCATGCAGGATCCGGCCGGCCGGTCCCGTACCGCGCACAAAGGCCAGCGGCACACCGGCTTCCATGGCACGACGCCGCACGCTCGGCGCGGCAAGCGGCTTCTCGCCGGGCGGACGCGGCGGCCCCCAGGCGACGGTCTGCAACGGCGGCGGACCTTCCTTCGCCGCGACGGGCGCCTGAGGCGACGGCGCGGCCCCGGCCGCCGGTTCCGGCACGGTCTCCTTGGGCCGGGCCTGTGGTTCGTCGCTCTCGGCGGCCGGCACGTCGCCGGCCGTCTCGATCGTGATGATGGTCGCGCCGACCGGCGTCATCTCTCCGACGGCGCCGTCGATCGACGCGATTTTACCGTCCACCGGCGACGGAATCTCTACCGTCGCCTTGTCGGTCATCACCGCGCCCAGCACATCGTCCTCGCGCACCAGTTCGCCCACCGCGACGTTCCATTCCACGATCTCGGCCTCGGTGATGCCCTCACCGACATCCGGCATTTTGATCTTGAGAAGCCCCATCAGACGACCTCCATCAGCGATCTCAGCGCCCTTCCGACCCGCGCGGGGCCCGGAAAATAGTCCCATTCCTGGGCGTGCGGATAGGGCGTGTCCCAGCCGGTAACCCGCTCGATCGGCGCTTCCAGCGCGTAGAAGCAGTGTTCCTGTACCTGGGCGACGAGCTCGGCACCGAAGCCTGAGGTCAAAGTGGCCTCATGCAGCACCATACATCGCCCGGTCTTGTTGACCGATGCGGCGATGGTCTCGATATCGAGCGGCAGCAGCGTGCGCAGATCGATGATCTCGGCATCGACCTCGGTTTCGGCAACCGCGGTCTCGGCAATGAAACACATGGTGCCGTAGGTGATGATGGTGGCGTCGCGCCCCTCGCGGCGCACCGACGCCTTGCCGATCGGCAGATTGTAGTGCCCCTCCGGCACGTCGCCCAACGGATGGCTGGTCCAGTTCTGCGCCGGACGGTCGTGATGGCCGTCGAACGGCCCGTTATAGAGCCGCTTGGGCTCCAGAAAGATGACCGGATCGTCGTCCTCGATCGCCGAGATCAGCAATCCCTTGGCATCATAAGGTGTCGACGGCACGATCGTCTTCAGCCCCGACACATGGGTAAACAGCGCCTCCGGGCTCTGGCTGTGGGTCTGACCGCCGAAAATGCCGCCGCCGCAGGGGCTGCGGATGGTGATCGGTACCGTGAAGTCGCCAGCGGAGCGATAGCGGATGCGCGCGGCCTCCGAAACGATCTGATCATAAGCCGGATAAATATAGTCGGCGAACTGAACTTCGACGCAGGGCCTCAGCCCATAGACGGCCATGCCGATTCCAGCCCCGACAATGCCACTCTCATTGATCGGGCTGTCGAAAACCCGTGACGTCCCATATTTCTTCTGAAGGCCTGCCGTGCATCGGAACACACCGCCGAAATAACCGACATCCTCGCCGAAGACGACAACATCGTCGTCGCGCTCCATGGTCACGTCCATGGCGCTGCGAATGGCCTCGATCATCGTCATCTGGACCATGGATCACACCCCCATTTTCTGACGCTGTGCTTGAAGATGTGGCGGCATCTCCTTGTAAACATCCTCGAAAATGTCGCGCGCGCTGGCGCCACCGCCCATCACGCCATAGGATTCTGCTTCCTTGGCGGCGACACGCATCTCCTCGTGAAACTCGGCTTCGGCCTGAAGATGGCGCTCCTCGCTCCACAGGCCGCGGCCGATCAGATGGTTCTTCAACCGCAAAATCGGATCGCCAAGCGGCCAGGCCTCCGATTCCTCCCGCGGCCGGTAACGACTGGGATCGTCGGAGGTGGAATGGGGCGCCACCCGGTACGTCACCCATTCAATCAGCGTCGGCCCGAGATTGCGCCGCGCCCGCTCGATCGCCCATTTGGACACGGCGTAGACGGCGATGAAATCATTGCCATCGGCCCGCAGCGACGGCACGCCGTAGCCCAGCGCCCGTTCAGCGAAGGTCGCCGAATCGCCGCCGGCGATGCCCTGGAAGGAGGAGATCGCCCACTGATTGTTGACGATGTTGAGAACGACGGGCGGTTTGTAGACCGAGGCGTTGACCAGAGCCGCATGAAAGTCGCTCTCGGCGGTCGACCCGTCCCCAATCCAGCCGGACGCGATCTTGGTGTCACCCTTGATCGCCGATGCCATCGCCCAGCCGACGGCATGAATATATTGCGTGCCGAGATTGCCGGAGATCGTGAAGAAACCGTGCTTCTTCGAAGAATAGAGGATCGGCAGTTGCCGCCCGTGCAGCGGATCGCGCGCATTGGACAGGATCTGGCAGATCATGTCGACGATCGGATAGTCCTGACACAACAGCAGGCCCTGCTGACGGTAGGTGGGGAAATTCATGTCGCCTTCGGACAGCGCCAGTTGCTGGCCGATGGCGATCGCCTCCTCGCCGGTGCATTTCATGTAGAAGGACGTCTTGCCCTGGCGCTGCAGTGTCATCATCCGCTCGTCGAAGGCGCGCGTGCGCAGCATGGACCGCAGACCGTGCAGCAGGATGTCCTTGTCGATGTCGATCGCCCAGGGACCGACTGCCTCGCCGTCCCTGTTGAGGACGCGGATCATCGTTGTCGCCAAGTCCTTGATGTCGCGCGGATCGGCGTCGATATCGGGTTTGCGGACGGTTCCGGCCCGCGGAACCTCGAAATCGGAAAAGTCGGGCTCGTCGCCGGGGCGGACCGGCGGTTCCGGCACGTGGAAGGTCAGGGGTCCGTAGTCAGACATGTCCGTCTCGCTTTCTCAACGGGTCACGCTTGCGGCCGTGTCAACACGACCGGATTGCCATGAATCATGCGTCGCTTTGTCGGGCGGGACAATAGCGGCTTGTCATTTGGACCGTTTCTATCGGAAGGCGGGCGCGTGGATGCCGGCCTGTTGCGCCGGCGTGGCCGAATTTATACTTTCCTTTCGCGCCCAGTGGGAAGACACGGGGCCGAAACGGGAATCAGGCGTCGGCCCGGCGGCCGTAGATCGCGTCGGCACGCTTCTCGAAGGCGGCGGAGAACCGGTGGAAGGCGCGATCGAACATCGACCCCATCAACATACCGAGCATCCTGCTCTTGAACGCATAATCGATCCAGAAGCCGACATCGCATCCGCCGGTTTCGGTGGCCTCGAACGTCCAGCGATTGTCAAGGTAGCGGAACGGGCCGTCAACATATTTGACGTCGATCGCCATCTCATCGGGCTTGAGCAGCACTTGACTGGTAAAGGTCTCACGGATTGCCTTGTAGCCGACCGTCATATCGGCGAACAGCAATGTGCGGTGGTCGCGTTCGCGCCGCTGGCGCACTGTGAGTGACTCGCACAGCGGCAGAAATTCGGGATATTTCTCAACATCCGCGACAAGGTCGAACATGTGCTGCGGCGAATGGGCGACCGTGCGCGTCGTGCTAAATTTCGGCATGGTCGGCGTGCCTGGGGGCGCTCACATCACCGCCCCGGTCCGGGCCGCGCGCGCCGCCTGCAATTTGGCGAAATCGTCGCCGGCGTGATGGGACGAGCGGGTGAGCGGGCTCGCCGAGACCATCAGGAAGCCCTTCGCATAGGCGATCGTTTCATAGGATTTGAATTCGTCGGGCGTGACGAATTTTTCCACCTTATGGTGCTTTTTCGTAGGCTGCAGATACTGACCGATGGTCAGGAAATCGACATCGGCCACGCGCAGATCATCCATCAGTTGCAGGACCTCGTTACGCTCCTCGCCAAGTCCGACCATGATGCCGGACTTGGTGAACATGTTCGGATCGAGTTCCTTGACCCGCTGCAGCAGCCGGATCGAGTGGAAATAGCGCGCGCCGGGCCGCACGGTCAGGTAGTTGGACGGCACGGTTTCAAGATTGTGGTTGAAGACGTCCGGCCGGGCGCTCACGACCGTCTCCAGCGCGCCATCCTTGCGCAGAAAATCGGGCGTCAGGATCTCAACCGTGGTCTCGGGCGATGCGGCCCTGATTGCAGCGATCGTGTCGACGAAATGCCGGGCGCCGCCATCGTCCAGATCGTCACGGTCGACCGAGGTCACGACGACATGTTTCAGGCCCATCTGGCGCACGGCACGCGCGACGTTCTCGGGCTCGTTCGGATCGAGCGCCGCCGGACGGCCCGTCGCCACGTTGCAGAAGGCGCATGCGCGCGTGCAAATCTCGCCCATGATCATGAAGCTGGCGTGTTTCTGCTGCCAGCAGCCGCCGATGTTCGGGCAGCCGGCCTCTTCGCACACGGTCACGAGATTGTTGCTTTTAACGATGTCGCGGGTTTCCAGATAGCCCTTCGATGTCGGCGCCTTGACCCGGATCCAGTCCGGCTTGCGCGCCACCTCATTGTCGGGGCGGTGCGCCTTTTCCGGATGGCGCACGCGCTTCCTGTCCGAAACGGTATCGACAACGGTCACCATGGGTTCAACCCTTCCCTTCGACGGGCCTTCAGCGGCCCGCCAGCAGCGCGAACAGCCACAACACGACGATCGCGCCCACCGTCGCCACGATCAGATGGCCGACGAAACCGAAAAACGCAATGCCGAGCGATTGCGCCATGAAGCCGCCGACATAGGCACCAATCACGCCGACGATCAGATTCTTGATCAGGCCGTGATTGCGGTCCATCACCTTTTCGGCGATGAACCCGGCCAACAGGCCGACCAGCAGAAAACTCAAAACGCCCAAATCGCCATTTTCCATCTTAACCGTTACCTATGTATGATCGGCCGTGGATCAAGCATTCAGTACGCGCCCGTAGGCGTCAAGCACGCTCTCTTTCATCGTTTCCGACAGCGTTGGATGCGGGAACACCGTGTGCATGAGTTCCTCTTCCGTCGTCTCCAGGTTCATCGCGACGACGAAACCCTGGATCAGTTCGGTGACCTCGGCGCCGACCATATGAGCGCCGAGCAGCTCGCCGGTCTTGGTGTCGAAAATCGTCTTGACCAGCCCCTGGTCCTCGCCCAGCGCGATCGCCTTGCCGTTGGCGCTGAACGGAAAGCGGCCGACCCGGATATCATGACCGGCCTCCTTGGCCCTGCCTTCCGTCAGGCCGACACTGGCGACCTGAGGGTCGCAATAGGTGCAACCCGGGATCTTGTTCTTGTCGATCGGATGCACGCCAGGCACGCCGGCGATCTTTTCGACGCAGACGACACCCTCATGCTCGGCCTTGTGCGCGAGCATCGGCGGCCCGGCAACGTCGCCGATGGCGTAGATTCCCTCGACATTGGTCTTGCCGAAACCGTCGATGACGATGCAGCCGCGATCGGTTTTGACACCGAGCGTCTCCAGGCCGAGACTCTCGATATTGCCCTGGACGCCGACAGCGGAAATCATCCGGTCGGCCGTGATCGTCTGCGTCTTGCCGTCCTTGGTCTCGACATGGGCGGTGACGCTGTCGCCGGCCTTGTCCACTTTCGTGACCTTGGCTTCGGTAATGATCTTCAATCCCCGACGTTCGAACTGCTTGCGGGCAAGACCGGAGATTTCCGCATCTTCGACGGGCATGATGGTCGGCATCAACTCGACCACGGTGACATCGACGCCCATGGAATGGTAGAAGCTGGCGAATTCGATGCCGATCGCGCCCGAGCCCATGACGACAAGCGAATTCGGCCGCGCCTGCGGCACCATCGCTTCGAAATAGGTCCAGATCAGCTTGCCGTCGGGCTCGATACCGCGAAGCACGCGCGGCCGGGCACCGGTCGCGACAATCACGTGCTTGGCAGTATAGGTGCCTTCGCCTTTGGTGTTTTTGGGCGCCGGATATTGCGGTTCCATGGCTTTCTTGGATGGCTTCTGGACCACAATCTCCGCCGGCGCTCCGGCCGAGGCCGGTTTTGTCAACCGGCCCTCGCCCCAGATGACGTCGACCTTGTTCTTCTTCATCAGGAAGCCGACGCCGGAATTCAGCCGGCCCGAAACCCCGCGCGAGCGCTTCACCATGGCGTCGATATCCGCCGTCACGCTGCCTTCGAGCTTGATACCGTAGCTGCTGGCGCTTTCGGCGAAATGCAGGATCTCGGCCGATCGCAGCAGCGCTTTGGTCGGAATGCAGCCCCAATTGAGGCAAATCCCACCGAGATGCTCGCGCTCGACAATCGCCGTCTTCAGGCCAAGCTGCGACGCGCGGATCGCCGCGACATAGCCGCCCGGCCCCGAACCGATAATGATGACATCGTATGTGCTGGACACGTTCCGTCTCCTGATTTCGCTGCCACGGAATGGCTGGCGCGCCTTAACCGCGTCGGTCCCGTTCCGTCAAAGGGTCGGCCGGATTTCCGACGGCCAGTTGGTGCGTCACTGGTTGCGCAGCGCCCAACCCGTCATCAACAGTGTCACGCCGTTGAACGTCAGTTCCACGCCGAGGAACAGGCCAAGCACCGCCGCTGCCGCCCATGGAAAATTGGTGAAGATGAGAACCCCCAGCACGATCGACAGAATGCCCGAAACCAGCACCCACACCCAGCCTTCCATCGGTCGCAGCGACAGCGAATAGGCGATTTTCGCACCGCCAAGGAAGAACAGCAGGATGCCGACCACAACCGTCAGCGATACCGCGCCGGTGATCGGATCGGCGACCAGGATGGCCCCCACCAACAGTGTCAGGATGCCCACGCCGATCGTCCATAGGAATCCGCCCCATTCGCGGATGGAGAAGGAGTGCACAATCTGCGCAATGCCGAGCACCAGGAAGAAGAAGCCCGCGAGATAGTCGGCTGCGATGGTCGCTGCCCATGGGTTGGCAAAGCAAAGAAAGCCGCCGATGAGGGAAATCACACCGAAAAGCATCAGCCAGCCCCAGGAGCCTTTCAGCTTTTCCATCGCCTTTTCGATGTCCTTTTGGTTGATTTCTTCTGCCATGGCTTTCAGCCTCCTCGGTTGATTTCGGCAGGACCAGCTATACCAGCATCGCCATCGGGTTTTCCACATAGGCCTTGAACGCGGCCATCAGCTGCGCCCCGAGCGCGCCGTCGACGGCGCGGTGATCGGTCGACAGCGTCACCGTCATCATCGTGGCCACCGTCACGGCACCATCTCTGACGACCGGCCGCTGTTCGCCGGCACCGACCGCCAGAATGGTCGCATGCGGCGGGTTGATGACGGCGGCGAACTCCTTGACGCCGAACATGCCGAGATTGGACACGGCGGTGGTGCCGCCCTGATATTCCTGCGGCATCAGCTTGCGTTCACGGGCACGACCCGCCAGGTCTTTCATCTCGTTGGAAATAACCGAGAGCGGCTTGTCTTCCGCGTGGCGCACGATCGGCGTGATCAGGCCGCCGGGGATCGACACGGCCACACCGACATCGGCGTGTTTGTGCCGCACCATCGCCTGTTCCGTCCACGAGGCATTGGCTTCCGGCACGTCGCGTAACGACAGGGCCATCGCCTTGATGACGAAGTCGTTCACGGAGAGTTTGTAGGCCGGTTTACCGTCGCGGTCCGGCGCAGCTTCGTTGAGCTGTTTGCGCAGGGCAAGCAGCGCGTCGAGTTCGCAATCGATGGTCAGGTAGAAATGCGGTATAGTCTGCTTGGCCTCGACCAGGCGGCGGCCGATCGTCTTGCGCATATTGTCATGGGGCACAAGATCAAAAGAGCCTTCTTCGAACAGTTTCAGCATCTGTTCGTCGGACGGTGCCGTCGGTTTCGGCGCGGTGGCCGGTTCGGCCGGTGCAGCGACTTCAGCCTTGCCGACGCCGCTGGCAATCGCCGCCTCGACATCGCGTTTGATGATCCGGCCATGCGGTCCGCTGCCGCTCAGAGCGGCCAAATCAAGGCCAGCATTGGCGGCCAGTCGCCGCGCGAGTGGCGAGGAAAAGACGCGGTTGGGTCTTGCGGCCATGGGTGCGGCGGACGGTTGCACGGGCGCAGCCTGCGCCGGTGCCGACTGCGCGGCGGCTGACTGCGGCGCGGCGGTTTCGACGGGTTCGGCCGACTGAACCGCGGCAGGGGTCGGCGTTGCGGCGGGCGCGCTGGCGCCGGCGGCCGCGGCCGCCGCAACGTCTTCGCCCTCTCCGGCAAGCACGGCGATCGGCGCATTGACCTTCACCCCTTCGGTCCCCTCGGGCACGAGGAGCTTGGCCACGACGCCGTCATCGACCGCCTCGACCTCCATCGTCGCCTTGTCGGTTTCGATTTCCGCAATCACATCGCCGGGCGAAACGCTGTCGCCTTCCTTAACCAGCCATTTGGCCAGATTGCCCTCCTCCATCGTCGGGGAAAGCGCCGGCATCGTAATATCAATCGGCATGTCAGCCTCCCCTTCAAGCCGCGTAGGTCACGGCTTTGACTGCGTCGATGACCTCGGCAACGCTCGGCAATGCGAGTTTCTCGAGATTGGCGGCATAGGGCATCGGAACGTCCTTGCCGGCCACGGTCAACACGGGCGCATCGAGATAGTCGAAAGCCTGCTGCATCACCCGGGTGGCGACTTCCGTGCCGACAGAGCTCTGCGGGAAACCCTCCTCGACCGTCACCAGCCGTCCGGTTTTCTTCACCGACTCGATGACCGCCGGCAGATCCATCGGTCGCAGCGACCGAAGATCGATCACTTCCGCCTCGATGCCCATGCCTGCCAGTTCCTCGGCCGCCTTGTCGACATAGGTCATGCCGATGCCGAACGATACGATCGTCACGTCGTTGCCGGAACGGTGAAGCCGCGCCTTGCCGATCGGCAGCACGAAATCGTCGAACTGCGGCACGTCGAACGTATGGCCGTAAAGGATTTCGTTCTCCAGGAAGATCACCGGATTGGGATCGCGTATGGCGGCCTTGAGCAACCCTTTGGCATCGGCCGCCGTGTATGGCATGACGACCTTCAGGCCGGGGATGTGGCTGTACCAAGAAGCGAAACATTGCGAATGTTGCGCGGCCACCCGCGCCGCCGCACCGTTGGGGCCGCGAAAGACGATCGGCGCGCTCATCTGGCCGCCCGACATATAATGGGTTTTCGCCGCCGAATTGATCAGTTGGTCCATGGCCTGCATGGCGAAATTGAACGTCATGAACTCGACGATCGGCCGCAGACCGGCCATCGCCGCGCCGACGCCGACGCCGGCAAAACCATGTTCGGTGATCGGTGTGTCGACGACGCGGCGCGGACCGAATTCCTGAAGCAGGCCCTGCGTTACCTTGTAGGCGCCCTGATACTCAGCGACCTCTTCGCCCATGACGAAGACATCGTCATTGGTCCGCATCTCCTCGGCCATGGCGTCGCGCAGTGCCTCTCGCACGGTGGTGGACACCATCTCCGTGCCGGCCGGAATGTCGGGGTCGGACGGCAACTCGGCCTGCGATGGAGCCGCCACGAGCACGTCCGGCTCAGCGGGCTGCGCGGCCGGAGCCGGTGTCGGCGCCGGCGCGGCAGCCGGGGCCGCGGTCGCGCCGATGTCATCGGCCGATTCGCCATCGGCCAGCAGCACGGCGATGACGGAATTCACCTTCACCCCCTCGCTGCCCTCCGGCACCACGATCTTGCCGATCCTACCCTCATCGACGGCTTCCACCTCCATCGTCGCCTTATCGGTTTCGATTTCGGCGATAACGTCACCGGAGTTGACCGCGTCACCTTCCTGCTTCACCCATTTTGCCAGCGTCCCCTCTTCCATGGTGGGGGAAAGCGCGGGCATGAGAATGTCGATTGGCATAGGCTCTCCCCCAATCCTATATGAGCACGTCGGTATAGAGTTCGGACGGGTCCGGCTCGGGATCGGTCTGGGCGAATTCGGCGCTGTCCGCGACGACGTCCCGCACTTCCTTGTCGATCGTCTTGAGCTCGGCCTCGGTCGCCCATCCCTTCTCCAGCAAACGTCCTTTGACCTGTTCGATCGGATCGTGTTCCGAACGCATCTTCTGCACTTCGTCCTTGCTGCGATATTTCGCCGGATCCGACATTGAATGGCCGCGATAGCGATAGGTCAGCATTTCCAGGATGATCGGCCCGTTGCCCTCGCGGCTGAAGGCCAACGCCCGTTCGGCCGCCGCCTTGACGGCCCGTACGTCCATGCCATCGAGCTGATAGCCCGGAATGTTGAACGACACGCCGCGTTGCGAGAAATCGCTCTGCGCGCTAGAGCGTTTGACCGAGGTGCCCATGGCGTATCGGTTGTTTTCCACCACATAGACGACCGGCAGACCCCAGAGTTCGGCCATGTTGAAGCTTTCGTAGACCTGCCCCTGATTGGCCGCGCCGTCACCGAAGAACACGACGCTGACGTGATCGTTGCCGCGGTAGCGGTTGGCGAAGCCAAGCCCGGTACCGAGCGAGACCTGGGAGGCGACGATGCCGTGGCCTCCAAAGAAGTTCTTCTCGCGCGAGAACATGTGCATCGAGCCGCCCTTGCCGTGCGAATAGCCGTTGCGGCGGCCGGTCAACTCGGCCATGACGCCGCGCGCCGACATGCCCATGGCCAGCATATGTCCGTGATCGCGATAGCCGGTAATCAGCTGATCGCCTTCCTTCAGCACCATTCGGATGCCGGTAACAACTGCTTCCTGCCCGATATAGAGATGACAAAATCCGCCGATGAAGCCCATCCCGTAGAGCTGGCCGGCCTTTTCCTCGAACCGCCGGATCAAAAGCATCTCACGGTAGACTTCGAGTTCTTCTTCCCTACTGAATTCGGCGATTTCCTTTCCGATCGCCTTTTTCGACGATCGGGATGCAGCGGTGCGACGCCCGGACGACACTGCGCTCTTGCGTGGGGCCATAAGGTCCTCCCAGTGGTTTTTCGCGCTTAAGCTTAAGGAAACCGACAGGGAGCAGCAAGACTATAATTGCATAGCTAGAGTGATTTTCAACGTCTTGAAAAAAAGAGGAAATTAGATGTTAACTGAAATACAGTTAACGTCTTTAGTAGTCGAATATCACGATCTCGTTGGGCCGTGAGAGATTCAACGCTTCTCGTGCGCGTTCGTCAAGCATGTCCTTGACGACCGGCCCATGTGACGGGAGCAGCTTGACCTGCCGCTGCAGGCGTTCGCGCTCGATGACGAGGGCTTCGAGATGCATTTCGAGCTCGGCAACCCGCTGCTCGAAACGCTGCTTGGCATGCAGGCCCCGATCACCATTGATCGAATGAAACCCGAAATAGCTGATGAATGCAACCGCGAGTGCGGGCACGACCAGGCGACCTGTCTTTCTTATTTTCCGTTGCCGTGTCGACATGACGCACGCTGCTCGAAACCGACTGTTGCCAGGGGCGACGACCGCGATTCATGCGGCCATCCAGCCCGGTCCGATCATTGTCGCACGGCACGTTTAACAACGCGTTAGTGTCGACCCACGCGCCCTGACGGTCACCCTTGTGACAATCGCCCGCAAACCGCTCAGCCCCTCAGCACACTGCGTCCGGCATAGGCGGCCTGAACGCCGAGTTCCTCGGCGATGCGGATCAGTTGATTGTACTTGGCAAGGCGGTCCGAACGGGCCAAAGAACCGGTCTTGATCTGCCCGCAATTGGTCGCGACGGCAAGGTCGGCGATGGTGGAATCCTCTGTCTCGCCGGAGCGGTGCGACATCACGGCGGCGTAGCGGGCCTTATGGGCCGTTTCGACCGCGTCAAGGGTTTCGCTCAATGTGCCGATCTGGTTGACCTTGACCAGGATGGCATTGGCGACGCCCATCTTGATGCCATCGCGCAAGCGCGCCGAATTGGTCACGAACAGATCGTCGCCGACCAATTGGCATTTCGCGCCGATCAGATCGGTCAGCGTTTTCCAGCCGTCCCAATCGTCCTCAGCCATACCGTCTTCGATGGAGATGATTGGATACTTGCCGACCAGTTCGGCCAGATACTCGGCCATCGCGCCGGGTTCGAGCGTACGGCCCTCGCCTTCGAGCACGTAGTTGCCATCATGGAAAAACTCGGTGGAGGCGCAGTCGAGTGCGAGATAGATGTCCTCGCCCGGTGCGTATCCGGCCTTTTCGACAGATTGCATGATGAAGTCCAGAGCCGCCGGCGCGCTGGCGAGCCCCGGTGCAAAACCGCCCTCGTCACCAACATTGGTGTTGTGGCCCTCAGCCGCCAGTTCCTTCTTCAGCGTGTGGAAGACCTCCGATCCCATGCGCACGGCGTCGGCGATCGTTTCCGCACCGACAGGCATGACCATGAATTCCTGGAAGTCGATCGGATTGTCGGCATGCTCGCCGCCATTGATGATATTCATCATCGGAACCGGCAGAAGATGTGCATTGGCGCCGCCGACATAACGGTAGAGCGGCTGGCCAGCCGCATCGGCTGCGGCCTTGGCCGTGGCCAAAGACACACCGAGAATCGCATTGGCCCCGAGCCTGCCCTTGTTCGGCGTCCCGTCGAGCTCGATCATCGTGCGGTCGATGAGGATCTGGTTCTCCGCATCAAGGCCGCCGAGCGCCTCGAGGATGGGTCCGTTCACGGCGTCGACCGCTTGCATGACACCCTTGCCGAGAAAGCGTGTGCCGCCGTCGCGCAACTCGACCGCTTCATGGGCACCGGTGGAGGCGCCCGACGGCACGGCGGCGCGGCCGAAGGAACCGTCTTCCAGCAGAACGTCAACCTCCACGGTCGGATTGCCGCGGCTGTCCAGGATTTCTCGTCCGATGATATCGACAATTGCCGTCATGTCAGTGGGTCCTTGTGAGCGGATGGGTGGGATCGAGGCTTGTTTTATGCCACCGGACGGAAAACGCAACGTCCGGACCCGGCAAAATCACACGCGCCGAAAAGGCTCAGGCCGGCTCGAAGGCAAAGACCGCACCCTGGCCCGGAGCCGCGGGCACGACCAGACGCTGCCCAACCCGCTCGAACCCGATGCCGGACTGACGCAGACGTTGCTCCAAAGTCGCAAGGGTTGCGGTCGCGAACACCACGGCGCGCAGCCTGAGACCACGCCCCTCATCATGATCCTCCAAGCCCAGAAAGCCTTTCAGCCCGGCCGGGTTCAAGACGGCGATGTCAGCATTCGCGGCGGCCAGATCGATGCCGAAGGAATGCGCCGTGACCTCACGTTGATTGGTCACCTCCTGCAGCAAATATTGAAAATCGCTGGGATTTTTTTCCGACAGAACCACTTGGCGAATACCGTTGACGCCATTGACGTGGCGTTGCAGCACCGACCGGTCGACATTCAGTGGGTTGATGCGCTGGCATGTAAAGAAGAAGACGTCCGGCGCACGCAGATCGGCGGCGAAAGCCAGTTCGAACCGCGCATCCGCCTGTTCGTCGCTGGCCGTGACATAGGTGCGCGAAAACGACAGATTGCTTCCCGCACTGATGCCCGCTTCGGCAAAAGCGCGGCAATCCCGCGCCGCATCCTCCGTCGCCATCACCAGGGCGGAGAAGCCTTCCTCGCCGCAGCGAAACCGGAAAGCCTGATCGTGCCGGACAAAGACATTGCCGGCGCGCGCGGCCTCCTCACAGGTCTCGCGCTGCATGACGGCGAGCGGTTCCAAATAGGTGTCGTCGGCAAAATAAACGCAGGCATTCCCGGTGCCGAAGGGATGTTCGGCGGCGGGCGCCACCGTGAAACCGAGAGCCGACAACCGGTGCCGGGCAACGGTCAGATCCGCTGTCGGCAGGACGACGTGATCGACGCGTCGCGGCGCTCTGTTGGAAAGGACTGTCATGGCGGCGGTTTGCCCGAGATCGCCGTCTATTGCAAGTCGGAAGCCGCGGGGCGGCGGGCGCCTTTCTCCAACGCGAACCGGCACAGCCCGATCATCTCCTGCAGATAGCGTTCCTGCAGGCAAGGATCCCTTTCCAGGAGCACGACATCCGTCAGCACGTTCAGAATGTTGACAATGACTGTTCGCGACACAAGCACCTGAACCTCGCAGGCGTCTGGCGCATAATGACGAACAAAAAAGCTGACGATGTCGCCGACCGAGGCGTCGACAACGGCGCCCGCATCCTCCATCGACTGGTGCACATGCGCGAAGTTGAGAAGCGCCAGATATCCCGGATAGGACTTGGCTGTTTCGACGTAGAGGCGGATCATTTCGTCGATCGGATCACCGACGGTGAGGTCGACGGTGGACGCGGCCTGCGATATACCGACCGAGATGCGCTCGAGCATGCGATCATGCGCCGCCATCAGCAGGTCGGACCGGTTCGAAAAATACTGGTAGATGGTTCCAACCGCAAAGCCCGTGCGTTCGGCCACGTGCGTGGTCGTCAGCGAGTCGGTGCCGCCTTCGACCACAAGAGTCTCCACGGCATCAAGAATTTGCGCCACTTTTTCAATCGATCGCTTTTGCCGCGGTCGACGCCGTGTTTCGGCTTGATTCATTCCGGATTTCCGCCCGCCCCCAAAACCGCTCACGCGGATGGATCTACCATAACTGCTCTCGCCGTTAAGGCAAATAACATGAAGGGTTTTCATATTTATTGCGTTGCGGCTCGACGAATGCTAGCCTTAGCATTGTCGTGATCGGGAAACCATGGTCGATTCGATCCGGCGCGACCGACTGGTTTCGTCATTCGGATATCGTAACGGTGGCTTCCCGCGCCAACCATTTGGGAAGGCAAGCGACTGGGCGTTTTTGGCCGGGGGCGGCCAAGGGATGATTTGTCGGCGCTGCCTTGTATGAGGGGCGGTCGGATGTGATGTCGGTTAGGAATGGCGGTCCCGCAACCGCCTTCCGCGAGAGCGAGCGGCATCCCGATCGCCTCTGACAGGCAACGCCGGCAATCTCCCACTCTCGATTCAGCTTCCCGCACCAATACCGGCGTCCTGCAGGCCGGCCGTTCAGACCAGACGCGACTGTTCCAGCGCCGCCGTGATGAAGGAAGCGAACAACGGATGCGGTCTCAGCGGCCTGGATTTCAGTTCCGGATGATACTGAACGCCGATAAACCAGGGATGGTCCGCATATTCGATCGTTTCCGGAAGCACGCCGTCCGGCGACATGCCGGAAAACACCAGCCCGTGCTGCTCCAGCCTGTCGACATATTCGTGATTGACCTCGTAGCGGTGTCGATGCCGCTCCGATATCTCCGTGTCGCCATAGATGCGGGCTATATGGCTGTCGGGTTTCAGCAACGCCCGATAGGCGCCAAGACGCATCGTGCCGCCGAGATCGCCGGACCGGGAGCGCTTCTCAAGCATATTGCCCTTCAGCCACTCGGTCATCAGGCCGACGACCGGCTCGCAGGTTGCGCCGAATTCCGTTGAGGAGGCCTTGTCGAGCCCCGCCAACGAGCGGGCGGCCTCCAATACCGCCATCTGCATGCCGAAACAGATGCCGAAATAGGGCACTTTGCGCTCCCGTGCGAAACGCGCGGCATGGATCTTTCCCTCGGCGCCGCGTTCGCCGAAACCACCGGGCACAAGAATGCCGTCGACTTTTTCAAGCCACGGTGCCGGGTCTTCCTTCTCGAAGATCTCCGACTCGATCCATTCGATATTGACCTTGCAACGGTTGGCGATGCCGCCGTGATGCAGCGCCTCTATCAGCGACTTGTAGGCGTCCTTAAGGCCGGTGTATTTGCCGACCACGGCGATCGTCACTTCGCCTTCCGGCGTGCGGATTCGCTCGGCCACCTGTTCCCACGCATCCATACGCGGCGCTGGCGCCGGATCGATATTGAAGGCTGCCAACACTTCGTCGTCGAGACCTTCATGGCGATAGGAGATCGGCACGTCGTAGATATTGTCGACGTCAAGCGCCTGGATGACCGCGGATGAGCGCACATTGCAGAACAGCGACAGCTTGCGGCGCTCCTCTTCCGGGATCGGCCGGTCGGCGCGCACCAGCAGAATATGGGGCGCTATTCCGACCGACTGCAACTCCTTGACCGAATGCTGTGTCGGCTTGGTCTTCAACTCGCCCGCCGCAGGGATCCACGGCATCAGCGTGAGGTGAATATAGATGGTGCTGCCACGCGGCAGGCCGTTGCCCAATTGCCGTATCGCCTCCAGAAACGGCATGGCCTCGATATCGCCGACGGTGCCGCCGATCTCGCACAGCACAAAGTCGTAATCGTCATTGCCGTCCAGCACGAAATCCTTGATTTCATTGGTGACGTGCGGGATGACCTGTACGGTGGCGCCGAGATAGTCGCCGCGACGCTCCTTGTCGATGATGTTCTTGTAGATACGCCCGGTGGTGATGTTGTCGGCCATCACCGCCGAACGCCCGGTGAAGCGTTCATAGTGCCCGAGATCAAGATCGGTTTCGGCGCCGTCGTCGGTGACGAACACCTCGCCGTGCTGGTAAGGACTCATCGTGCCCGGATCGACATTGAGATAGGGATCGAGCTTGCGCAGCCGCACCCGGTAGCCACGGGCTTGCAGCAGCGCGCCGAGAGCGGCGGACGCTATGCCTTTTCCGAGGGAGGAAACCACGCCGCCAGTGATGAAAACATATCGCGCCATGGGCTTATGTCGTTACTCCGTTGCGACTGATTCCACTAGCCCCAAACCGCGAGGACGAGCGTTTTTTTCGCCCTTGACGGAGAGCCGCCGGCGCCGGCGGACCAGATCGCTGCGGCTGTTATTGCCCGGTCGGCACCTGGCTGTCGCCACCTGAGCCCGCGCTTCCGTCAGGCGTCGATGCAGGGGTCGGAATGTCGGACGAACCCGTTGAACCGCCGATCTGATCGAGAATGCTCTGGCCGCCGCTCGGCGCCGTCTGTTCGATGCGGTCGAGAACGTCGGTCGGCTGAGCTTCATAGCGCGCCAGGATGCCGAGACCCATTGACGTGGCAAAAAAGGCGGCCGCCAGAATCCCCGTCGTGCGGGTCAGCGCATCGGCCGCGCCGCGCGCCGACATCATGCCGCCCGAGCCACCGCCGATGCCGAGCGCCCCGCCTTCGGAGCGTTGCAGCAACACCACGCCGACCAGCGCGACCACGATGATGAGATGAATAACGATCAAAACCGTCTGCATGGATTGGTTCCTGCCATCGGGGCAAAGTGCAAAGTCGCGGCTGTTTACACGAGGCGGGCGGCCATTCCAACCCTCTTCGGCATGAATGATCGCCCGGTCGCGCCGCGACCTTATCGGTACGACTCACAAATGGCGAGGAAGTCGACCGCTTTCAAGCTCGCGCCGCCGACCAGAGCACCGTCGACATTGGCAACGCCCATCAATTCCGCCGCATTGGACGGTTTGACGGAGCCGCCATAAAGCAGCCGCATCGCCGCTCCGGCTGCACCGAACCGCTCCTCCAATCGTTGCCGTATGAAGGCGTGCGCCTCGGCAACATCCGACGGTGTCGGCGTCAGCCCGGTCCCGATCGCCCAGACAGGTTCATAGGCGATGACCGTGTTGTCGGCGCTTGCCGTGTCAGGCACCGAACCAGCCAACTGGCTGCGCAGAACGTCGAGCGTTTCTCCGGCAAGACGTTCGGCCTCCGTCTCGCCGATACAGACGATCGCCACAAGGCTTTCGCGCAAGACCGCTTCCGCCTTGGTGCGCACGAGATCGTCCGCCTCGCCGTGATCGACGCGCCGTTCGGAATGGCCGACAATGATATGTGTCGCCCCGGCATCGCGCAGCATGCCGGAGGACAGATCGCCGGTATGGGCGCCCGACGGCGCCGGATGGCAGTCTTGGGCGCCGATGCCGAGACGCGTCTCCTCGACGGAGGCGGCCGCCAGATAGATCAGCGTCGCCGGCGGGCAGAGCAGCACATCGAGCCTCTCGCCCAATGCGGCATCGATGCCGGCGGCCACCGCCGTGACTTCGCGCAGGGAACTGCGTTCCCCGTTCATTTTCCAGTTACCGGCGACAAGCGGCTTGATACCAGGCGTCATGACAGTCCCTCCTGAAGGAAGCCCTAGCAAATCCGGACGATAAATCAATCGTGTCCGAAACGTCATCGCATTCGGGTCACATCCGCGCGCATCGGGTCACATCCGCGCGCATCAGGTCACATCCGCACGCAATTGCTCGATGGCGCACCCGTTCAGCCTTGCGACCGTCGCAATCGGTGCTTAAAACACCTGCCAAACCAATTGACAACGCCCCGCCACAACCGACCGGGCGGACGCGGCCAGAGGACCGATTGAACATGCTCGACGCCCTTCGCAACAGCGCCAAATCCTGGGTTGCCAAAGCCCTGCTCGGCCTGCTGGTTCTGTCCTTCGCCGTGTGGGGGATCAGCGGGACGATGTTCCAGGGCACCGGCGACACGGTCGTTGCGGTGGGCGAGACGCGGGTGACGCCGATTGAATACCGGCTCGCCTACGACCGACAGGTGGCGATCCTCTCGCGCAACCTCGGCACCCGCCTGACCACGGAACAGGCCCGCGCCCTTGGGCTGGAAAACCAGGTTCTTGGCCAGGTGGTCTCCAGCGCGGCGCTGGACGAGCAGTCACGACGCATGCGTCTCGGCCTGTCCACCGACAGGCTGGCGAGCATCATCGCCGACGACCCGGCCTTTCAAGGCATCAACGGTCGTTTCGACCGCAATGTCTTCTCCAATATCCTGCGCAATGTCGGCATGACCGAGGAGGAGTTCATCGTCAGTCAGGAGAACGCCGCCATACGCACGCAGATCGTCGAAGCGATAGCGGACGGTTACCGGGCGCCCGACGCGCTGATGGCAGCGCTCGACGCCTTCAACAACGAGACCCGCACGATCGACTATGTCGTGCTCAATCCCGACATCGCCGATTCCATCCCGGAACCCACCGAAGACGAACTTCAGAGCTTCTTCCGGGACAACCGACTGAACTATCGCGCCCCGGAATTCCGCAAGATCACCTATGTGACGCTGCTCGCCGGCGACATCGCCGATCCGGCGGCGATCGCCGACGAGGCCGTGCGCGCCGACTACGAACAGCGCATCGACCGCTATACTACCCCGGAGCGGCGCACCATCGAACAACTCAATTTTCCGAACCGGGATGCCGCTCGGGCGGCCGCCGATCAGATTGCCGGCGGCACGTCCTTCGAAGACATCGTCGCCGGCGAGGGGCGCACGCTTTCCGACGTCCGTCTGGGTACCTTTGAAAGAGCGCGCGTGCCCGATCCGGCGATTGCCGAGGCGGCCTTCGCGATCCCATCGGAGGGCCGGACCAGCGGTGTCGTCGACGGCACTTTCGGGCCGGTGATCCTGCGGGTCGCCGAAATCATGCCTCAGGGGGTCCGCAGCTTCGATGAGGTCCAGGACGAGATCCGCAACGAACTGGCAATCGTCGAGGCGGAGGCCGTGCTGCTGGACGTGCATGATGCCTACGAGGACGCGCGCGCCGGTGGCGAATCGCTTCAGGAAGCGGCCCGCAGACAAAGGTTGACCCCGGTCACCGTCGATGCGGTCGACCGTACCGGGCGAGGCGCCCATGGCGAGATCCTGCGCGACCTGCCGGAACCGCAGGCGCTTCTGGCCGCGGTCTTCGACACCGATATCGCTGTCGAATCGGCGCCCATCAATATCGGCGCGGAAGGCTTCCTGTGGTTCGAAGTCCTCGACATCATACCCGAACGCGACCGAACGCTTGACGAGGTCCGGGAGCGGGTGATCGCGGACTGGACCGCCCAACGGACGGACCAGGCCCTGGGACGGACCGCCACGGCGTTGAAGGACCGTATCGAGGATGGCGAGAACCTGGCGGCGATCGCCGGGGAACTCGGTATCGTCATCGACACCAAATACGACCTGCGACGCAGCTATCAAGACGCCGTGTTCGGAGCGTCCGCAGTCGACGCCGCTTTCTCAGGTCCGCAAGGGCTGGTCGCGGTCGCCGACGACGCCGGCGACAGCGCGAAGATTTTGCTGACGGTCAACGAGGTGTCAACACCGAGCGGTTTCCGTGGCGCCGATCAGGCGCTCAACGCGGCGGTTTCGAGCCGTATGGGCGACGATATGCTCAACCAGATGATCGCGTTGATGCAGACCGAATTCGGTGTCTCCTATAATCCCAGGGCCGCCGAGCTGGCGCTCAGCGCAACCCAACATTAGCGATCGCAGCCATGGCGGAACTGAAAGACTATATCGCGATCGCAGCGAGCGGCCGGCACCTGACGGTCGATGAGGCGCGCGAGGCCTTCGACATCATGATGTCCGGGGACGCGACGGCCGCGCAGATCGGCGGTTTCCTGATGGCATTGCGCGTCCGCGGCGAGACCGTGGCCGAGATCACCGGCGCCGTCAGCACCATGCGCGACAAGATGCTGCCCGTGGCAGCACCCGATCACGCCGTCGACATCGTCGGCACTGGCGGCGACGCCTCCGGCTCCTATAATGTGTCGACTTGCGCGGCGATCGTCGCAGCCGGCGCCGGCCTGACAGTGGCCAAACACGGCAACCGGGCGCTGACGTCGAAATCGGGTGCCGCCGATACCTTGATGGCGCTCGGCGTCAGCCTGGATCTGACGCCCGACGGCATCGCCGCCTGCATCGACGAAGCTGGCATCGGCTTCATGTTCGCGCCCGGCCATCACGCCGCCATGCGGCATGTCGGACCGGCGCGGATCGAACTCGGCACACGAACGATTTTCAACTTGCTTGGGCCGCTTTCCAATCCGGCGAGCGTCAAACGGCAATTGCTGGGTGTCTTCGACAGGCAATGGATCGAACCGCTGGCCGCGGTTCTGCGCGATCTCGGTTCGGAAACCGTCTGGGTGGTCCATGGCGATGGGCTGGACGAGATGACCACGACGGGGACGACCCATGTAGCGGCGCTCGAAAACGGCGCGCTCAGGACGTTCGAGATCACACCCGAAGATGTCGGCCTGCCCCGCGTCGGCCTGGACCAGCTCAAGGGCGGCGATGCGCGACACAACGCCGAAGCCTTGATGACGGTTCTGCAAGGCGCCCGCACGCCCTATCGCGACATCGTGCTGCTCAACACGGCCGCCTCGCTGGTGATCGGCGGCGTGGCGGAAGACTTGCCGGACGGTATCGAACGGGCCGGCCGGGCCATCGACGATGGCGCGGCGCTCGCCCGTCTGGAGGCGCTGGTCAAGACCTCCAACGCGCACGCTGTCGAAAAGTCGTGACCATGTCCGATATCCTGCAGAAGATCGAAACCTATAAGCGCGAGGAAATCGCCGCCGCAAAGAGCGCACGGCCGCTGGGCTTGCTGAAAGCAACGCTGGCCGATGTCGAGCCGCCGCGCGGCTTTTTGCGGGCGCTTGAACGCCGCCAGAATGCGGGCGGGTTCGGACTGATCGCCGAGATCAAAAAAGCCAGCCCGTCCAAGGGCCTGATCCGCGCGGATTTCGATCCACCGGCGCTGGCGCGGGCCTATGAGGCGGGTGGTGCGAATTGCCTTTCGGTGCTGACGGACACACCGTCCTTCCAGGGTGCGCCGTCCTTTCTGACCGAGGCGCGGGCAGCAACCACCCTGCCCGTCCTTCGCAAGGACTTCCTGTTCGAGCCCTATCAGGTCTACGAGGCGCGGGCCTGGGGCGCCGACGCCATTTTGATCATCATGGCCTCGCTGGACGACGACGCAGCGCGGGCGCTGGAGGAAACGGCCTTCGAACTCGACATGGACGCGTTGATCGAGGTGCATGACGAAGCGGAGATGGAACGGGCGCTGCGGCTTCACTCGCGGCTGCTTGGGGTCAACAATCGCAATCTGCGCACATTCGAGGTCTCGCTTACGACCAGCGAACGTCTCGCGGGCATGGTGCCGGACGATCGGCTGCTCGTCGGCGAAAGCGGCATCTTCACCCATCAGGACTGCCAGCGCCTTGCACACTCGGGCATCCGCTCGTTCCTGGTCGGCGAAAGCCTGATGCGGCAGGACGACGTCGAAAAGGCGACCCGGCTTCTGCTCAAGGGCGACTAGGCTGTGGTGAGCCTTTGACCTATGTGCCGGTTTGTCCGGATTTGTTCAGGACCGGTTTACGAGGAGGAAGGACATGCTTTTGCATATTCGACGACGCGTGGGCCGGTCATGGGCAAATCCGGTCAAATCCCTTCGGGACGCGGCACACTTCGCCCCTAGACATCGTTGCGAAATGTTTGAAGTGGCCACCCACAACAAGCGAAACCCGCGTAGCCAGCGACCAAACTCGCCGCAGTCAAATGCGTCAATCTGAACAAGATACGCTTTAAGGACAGACCATGCCCGACAAGACAGGACTGACCCATATCGATGCCGATGGCGCGGCCCATATGGTCGATGTCGGTTCCAAGACCGAGACCGAGCGCGTCGCCGTCGCCGAAGGCCGGGTCAAAATGCATGCCGAGACGCTCGCGCTGATCCGCAACGGCAACGCCAAGAAGGGCGATGTGATCGGCGTCGCCCGGCTTGCCGGCATCATGGCAGCGAAACGAACGGCCGACCTCATTCCCCTGTGCCATCCTCTGATGCTCTCGAAAGTGGCGGTCGACATTACAGACGATCCCGATCTGCCCGGCCTGCGCGTCCAGTCGATGGCCAAGCTGACCGGCCGAACGGGTGTCGAGATGGAGGCGCTGACCGCCGTGTCGGTTGCCTGCCTCACCATCTACGACATGGCCAAGGCGGTCGACCGCGCAATGGAAATCGGTGACATCAGGCTGGTGACCAAATCCGGTGGCCAGTCAGGGACGTGGGAGCGCGAAGCGTCGACAAAGGAATGACGATGGAACTGCTGCCCGTCGGCGAGGCCCGGACACGGATCCTGTCCACATGCGGGCCGATCGAAGATATCGAGACCGTCAGACTCGACGCCGCATCGGGCCGGGTGCTTGCCGGGGACATTGTCGCCGGCCGGTCGCAGCCACCCTTCGCCTCCTCCGCGATGGATGGCTACGCCGTGCGGGCTGAGGATATCGCCTCTGCGCCAGTCGAACTGGCGATTGTCGGCGAAGCGCCGGCCGGCCACGGCCTCGACGGCGCGGTCGGCCGCGGCGAAGCGGTGCGTATCTTCACCGGCGCGCCAGTGCCCGCCGGCGCCGATACGATTGTCATCCAGGAAAATACCGAGCGGCTGGACGAACAGCGGGTACGCGTCGACGCAGCGGCGCAGCGTGGTGCCTATGTGCGGCCGATGGGTCTGGATTTCGCCGAAGGCGAAGCGGTTTTGAAGGCCGGCCAACGGCTCGACGCCGGGCGCCTCACCGTCGCGGCGGCGATGAATCAGCCCTTGCTGCCGGTGCGCCGGCGTCCACGCATCGCGCTGCTCGCCACCGGTGACGAGCTTGTGCCGCCAGGCGAAGTGCCGCGGCCGGATCAAATCATTGCGTCCAACAGCTTCGGGGTGCGCGCCATCGCCGAAGCGGCTGGCGCCACGGTCATCGACCTCGGAATCGCGGAGGACCGTCAGGACGAGATCGAGACGGCCGTCAGTCGGGCCGTGGCTGAACGGGTCGATATCCTGATCACCCTTGGCGGTGCGTCCGTCGGCGATCACGATCTCGTCCAGGCGGCGCTCGCGTCGCGCGGCATGCGGCTCGATTTCTGGCGCATTGCCATGCGTCCGGGCAAGCCGCTAATGTATGGCCGGCTGGGCGGCCTGCATGTTCTGGGCCTGCCGGGCAATCCGGTCTCAAGCCTTGTCTGCACACATCTCTTCGTGCGGCCTCTGCTTGCCGTCCTGTCCGGCACCGAACGGCGCGACCCGATCGCCAAGGCCGTTCTCGGTCGGGCGCTGGCCGCCAATGACCGACGTGAGGACTATCTTCGGGCACGGGCGCGGCGCACCGCCGACGGCCAATTGGTGGCCACCGCCTTCGAAAAACAGGATTCCTCAATGATGCGGGTTTTCGCCGAGTCTGATTGCCTGATCATTCGGCCGCCTTTCGCCGATCCCGCGGCCGAGGGCGAAACCTGCAATGTCTTTATGCTGCGTGCGACTTATTGAGGCGCGGCGCGGCTCAGACCGCGTCGTAATCCAGGACCACCTTGTCGGTGAGCGGCCGGGATTGGCAGGTGAGCACGAAGCCCGCCTCCAACTCCCATGGTTCGAGCGAATAATTCGTTGCCATCTCCACTTCGCCTTCCTTGACCTTGGCACGGCAGGTGCAGCACATGCCGCCCTTGCAGGAAAACGGCAATTCGATGCCTTGCCGATGGGCGGCATCAACGACATTGAGGTCGCCCTCACGCATCTGGAAGGCGCGCACGGCGCCGTCGAGCACGGCCTCGATGGTCGCACCACGGCTGATGGCGGCCTGCGCTTCTTCTGACACCGGTGCGACGTTGTCGAGACCCTCGCGGCCGGTGGTGAACAGTTCGAAGCGAATCCGTTCCGACGGAACGCCCAGTCTTTCCAGCGCCGTCCGTCCGGTGTCGATCATGTCGCCCGGGCCGCAGAGGAAAAACCGCGTCGCGGTTTGCGGATCGAAAAGACCGGCCGCGGCGAAACGGGTGATGCGGTCGGCATCCAGCCGTCCGTGCAGCAGGTCGACATCTTGTCCCTCGCGGCTCAGCACGTGGACCAGCGTGAAGCGCTGCATGAACCGGTCCTTCAGATCCTCGAGTTGTTCGCGAAAGATCACCGAGTTGCGGTCCCGGTTGCCGTAAAACAGGGTGAACACGCTGTCCGGCTCCCGCGTCAGCAGCGTTTTGACGATCGACAGGATCGGCGTGACGCCGGAGCCGGCGGCGAAGGCGACATAATTGCCGCTGGCCTCCTCGCCCGGCATCACGGTGAAGCGGCCGAGCGGCGGCATGACGTCGAGCGCCATGCCGGCGGCAAGATTGTCATTGGCGAAATTGGAAAAGGCGCCGCCACGGACACGCTTGACGGCAATGCGCAACTCGCCGTCGTCGAGACCGCTGCAGATCGAATAGGTCCGCTGCATCGTTGTCCCGTCCACCGAGGCGCGCACCGTCAGATACTGCCCCGGCACGAAATCGAAGGCACCGTTCATTGTGTCCGGCACATCGAAAGCGATCGACACCGCATCGTCGGTCTCGCGCTGTACGTCTTTGATCACAAGCGGGTGAAAGCGGGACATGGCACTTCCTCAAAGGCACTTGAAATAGTCGAAAGGCTCGCGGCAGGACAGGCACCGGTAGAGCGCCTTGCACGGCGTCGAGCCGAATTCGCTGATGCGCTCGGTCTCCGCGCTGCCGCAATGCGGACAGACCACTGTGACTTCGCCGAACAGGGCGCGTTTCGAGTTGGAGGCGTTTACGGGCGGCGCGATACCGTATTGACGAAGCTTCTCGCGCCCCTCCGTGCTGATCCAGTCCGTGGTCCAGGCGGGGCTCAACACCGCTTCGACCCGCGCGTCTTCGAAGCCGGCCTTTTGCAGCGCTTCGAGCACCATCTCTTCGATCAGCTTGGTCGCCGGACAGCCGGAATAGGTCGGCGTGACCCGGGCGACCACCCGCCCCTCACCGTCAAGGTCGACGGACCGCAAAATGCCGAGATCGGACACGGTCACGACCGGGATTTCCGGATCGGGCACCTGTGCGGCCGCGTTCCGGGCGGCGGCGAGCAGCCTCTCATCGGCAGTGTCGAGCGTATCGGTGCGCGCAATCATGGCACGGTCACCAGGTGAGACCGGGATAGGCGCGCTGCATATATTGCAGTTCGCTCAGAACATGACCGAGATGCTCGGAGTGGCGTCCCTGGCGGCCGCCGGTCTGCATGTGGGCCACTTCCGGCATTTGCAGCGTCGCCTCGCCGAGAACCGTATCGACCGTCCGGCGCCATTCGTCTTCGATCGCGGCCGCATCGACACCGATGCCCTCTTCCAGCATGGCTTCGGCGACCGTGTCCATTTCGAACAGTTCGCCGGTATAGGCCGCCAAGTCATCGAGCGCTTCGGCCATGCGGCGATGGCTTTCCTCGGTGCCGTCGCCGAGACGGATCACCCATTCGGACGCGTGGCGCAGATGGTAGGAGACTTCCTTGAATGCCTTGGCCGCGATCGCCGCCAGCACCGGATCGGACGAGGCCTGCATGGCGCGCCAGAACGGTGTCATGAAAGCCGCGATGAAGAATTGCCGCACGATCGTGCAGGCGAAATCGCCATTGGGCTGTTCGACGATCAGCGCATTACGGTAGTCCCGCTCATAGCGCAGGAAGGCGAGCTGGTCCTCGTCGCGACCCTGACCCTCGATCTCCGCCGCATGGGCGTAAAGCGCGCGCGCCTGGCCAATCAGGTCGAGCGCCATATTGGCAAGTGCCAGATCCTCTTCCAGAGTCGGCGCCTGGCTGCACCATTCGCCCAGGCGCTGGCCGAGGATGAGGTGGTCGTCGGCGAGGCGGATGAGATAATCGAAGCGGGGATTGTCGGACATCATGACGGCCTCACATATTGCCCACTTCATCGGGGATCTCGTAGAAGGTCGGATGGCGATAGACCTTTGTCGCGGTCGGTTCGAACATCATATCCTTGTCGACCGGATCGGAGGCGACGATGTCGCTCGACCGCACCACCCAGACGCTCTGCCCCTCGCCGCGCCGCGTGTAGACGTCGCGTGCCGCCTGCAGCGCCATCTCCGCGTCAGCGGCGTGGATGGAGCCGGCATGTTTGTGGCTGAGCCCGTTGCGGGCGCGAATGAACACTTCCCAAAGCGGCATGTGTGCCTCTGTCATCATCCTGTCCTCGATTGATAAAACAGCGCCTATTCGGCGGCGATCCGGCTGGCGGCTTCGCGCGCGGCCTTCTTCTCGGCATAGGCAAGGGCCGCCTCGCGCACCCAGGTGCCCTCCTCCTCGACCCGCCGGCGGTTTTTCATACGCTGCCGGTTGCACGGCCCGTGTCCCTTGACGACCCGCCAGAATTCCTCCCAGTCGATCTCGCCATGGTCGTAGCCGTTCTTTTCTTCGTTCCATTTGAGGTCGGGATCGGGAACGGTGAGACCAAGATAGTCGGCCTGCGGAACGGTCGCGTTGATGAATTTGTCGCGCAGATCGTCATTGGAAAAGCGCTTGATCTTCCAGGCCATCGACTGGTCCGAATGCACCGAACCCGCATCCGACGGACCGAACATCATCAGCGACGGCCACCAGAAGCGATTGAGCGCATCCTGCGCCATCTCTTTCTGTTCGTCCGAACCGTTGCACAGCGTCAGCATGATCTCGTAGCCCTGCCGCTGGTGGAAACTCTCTTCCTTGCAAATGCGGATCATGGCGCGGGCATAAGGGCCGTAGGAGCAGCGGCACAGCGCGATCTGATTCATGATCGCCGCGCCGTCGACCAACCAGCCGATCGCCCCGATATCGGCCCATGTCAGCGCCGGATAATTGAAGATCGAGGAATATTTCGCCCGGCCGCTGAGAAGCTGGTCGGTCAGTTCCTCGCGGCTGACGCCCAGGGTCTCGGTCGCGGAATAGAGATACAGCCCGTGACCGCCTTCGTCCTGCACCTTGGCAAGAAGTGCCGCCTTGCGGCGCAATGTCGGCGCGCGGCTGATCCAATTGCCTTCCGGCTGCATGCCGATGATTTCCGAATGCGCGTGCTGCGACATCTGCCGCACCAGCGTTTTGCGATACCCTTCCGGCATCGGATCGTTCGGCTCGATTTTCTGTTCCGCGTCGATGCGTTCCTGAAAGGCGTTCAAAAACGCCTCATCTTCGTCGGTGGCGCCATCGGCACCGATCAGCCCCTGAGAGTACATGATTTTGTTCTCCAATTATTGGAATGATTATATGTTACGAAAAGCAAAAAGTCAAAGCTATTTTCGCAACACAATCATGAATTCTCGAGCGATAGGCCAAACCGGTCCGCGATATCTATCGTCGGCTTAGCGATTGGAATCCCTTGAGAATTCCGGCAGGTATCCAGCCATGCCTCGCTTGGTCGCGCGAGGTCGCGATAAATATCGGCTGCCAGGGCCCGGGCCGCATCTCCGGTCCAGCCGGACGGCCGAAACGGAGCCGGAAACTGCGGGTCGCGCAAAGCGGCGCGGCGGAAATTGTGGATGAGCAGGCTGCGTGCCGCCATCGCCGACAGCGGATCGGGCATCGCGCCCGCGCGCAGCGTCCGGGCCAGTGGCGTAAAGGCGTCGACAAGGATGCGGTAGCTCGCCTCGATCGCCTCCACCGGCCAGGCATGGCGGATCAGCGCCTCCATATCGGATGCTCCGGCAAGATGGCCGACGAACATGGTCTCGCCATTGTCCGGTGTTGCGGCCGGCACGACGTGGTTCGTGCCCGGCCGGATGAAGACGGTGGGCGACAGCACGCCGAACCCGTCGCTCCGCAATTGCGCGCGGCGCGCATCGCGCGCGACGCCGGCTTCCGCCGTGAGCGCAATGATCGTCCATTCATCGGCCGCGTCATGCGGTTTCGGCGCATAGATCTTACGGGTACCGGCGGCGAATTCAGCCTCGCCGGCCTGTGCCAGGCGATAGAAACTCTTGCGGCCGACGCGCAGCCGCGTCAGCCAGCCATCGGCGGTCAGGCGCGACATGGCGGCCCTCAGCGCATTCGGCTCGACGCGCAGACGCTGCATCAACCCCTGAAGCGACCCCAGCCAGAACTCGCCGCCGCGCGGCTGCACCGCATCCCCGAAAATCGTGATGACAAGCGACCAGATTCGCAACCGTTCCTGGGCATGAAACCCGTCGATCAGGGTTTCCAGTTCTCTATCGAAGCTATCGGACATGCGTCCTTTATCGCGTCACGACCCGACGGGATCAAGCTCTGGCCAGTCCTCGCACACCGTCGATCACCAGCCGGCTGGCGATGCGTGCGTAGTCCTCGCGGCTGATGGGCCCGTCCGGGCGGAACCACATATAGTGCCAGTTGAGCATCCCGAAGAGCGACATCGTAACCGGTTTCAGCAAGCCCCTGGCATCGCCCAGGGCGGGTTCGACCGCGCGGATCGCGGCAGCGAAAAGCGCCACCAGCCGGCGTTCCAGATCCTTCAGTTCCTCTTGCTGCGCGGCCGGCAGGAACTTCATCGCATTGATCTGGACCTGATGCTCGTGGTCGGCCTCCCGATAGGCATCAAGCAGCGCCGAGACCAGCCGGTACAGCCGTGTTTCCGGATCGGCGGCCGGGTCATCGGCGGCTTCGACCAGCACGCAGAGATCCTGAAGATGCGCGCCGATGACATCGTAGAGCAGCGCGTCCTTCCCGGTGTAGTAGTGGTAGAGCAGCGCTTTCGACACGCCGCAGGCCTCGGCGAGCTGCGACATGGAGGAGCGGTCGAACCCGGTCTCGGCGAAGAGCTTCGCGGCCGAGCGCAGGATCGCCTCCCGCTTCAGGTCATAGTCAATCGCTTTGGTTCTGGCCACGCCGTCTTCCCACTACCATTGGCGCTTGGTGATTAGCCGGTTTTGCGTTTGTCGACAACGCGCCGCGCCTTGCCGGCGGAGCGTTCGACCCCGCCCGGCGTGTGCACATCGACCGTCACGCTGACGCCGATAACGCTTTTGACGTGATGGGTAAGCTCCCTGCCGCTTGCCTGACGCGCCTCCTCATGGGCAGCATCGGCCGTCGCCTCGACCTTGATGGCCATGCGGTCCAGCCGCCCCTCGCGGGTGAGCTCGATCTGATAATGCGGCGCAAGGCCCGAACATTTCAGCAGCAGTTCCTCGATCTGTGTCGGGAAGATATTGACGCCACGCACGATCATCATGTCGTCCGAGCGTCCGGTGACCTTTTCCATGCGCCGCATGCTGCGCGCCGTGCCGGGCAGAAGCCGGGTCAGGTCGCGCGTGCGGTAGCGGATGATCGGGAAGGCTTCCTTGGTGAGCGACGTAAAGACAAGTTCGCCCTTCTGGCCGTCGGGCAGCACCGCGCCGGTCTCCGGATCAATGATTTCGGGATAGAAATGATCCTCCCACACATGCAACCCGTCTTTCGTTTCGACACATTCATTGGCAACGCCCGGTCCGATGACCTCTGACAGTCCGTAGATGTCGACCGCGTCCATGTCGAAGGCGCGCTCGATTTCGGAGCGCATCGCATCGGTCCACGGCTCCGCACCGAAAATGCCGACCTTCAGCGCCGTGCCGGCCGGGTCGATGCCAGCGCGGCGGAACTCATCCAGGATCGACAACATGTAAGACGGCGTCACCATGATGACTCGCGGTGCGAAATCGACGATCAGATTGATCTGCCGTTCGGTCATGCCGCCCGATACGGGGACGACCGTGCAGCCCAGTTTCTCGGCGCCGTAATGGGCACCGAGGCCGCCGGTGAAGAGACCATAGCCATAGGCGACATGCACGACGTCGCCCGGACGGCCGCCGCTGGCATAGATCGAGCGGGCGACGACCTGGGCCCATGTATCGATATCGTTTTTGGTGTAGCCGACCACGGTCGGCTTTCCGGTGGTGCCCGATGAGGCGTGCAGGCGCGCAAGCTGCTCGCGCGGCACCGAGAACATGCCGAACGGATAATTGTCGCGCAGATCGGCCTTCACCGTGAAGGGAAACTTCGCCAGGTCCTCAAGCCCGACCAGATCGTCGGGATGCACGCCATGTCGGTCGAAATGGGCTTTGTAGAAAGGCGAGTAAGCATAGGCCCGCTTCAAAGACCGCCGCATGCGATCAAGCTGCAAGGCGGCGATTTCATCGCGTGAGGCGGTCTCGATCGGCTCGAGACCGGCGACCCGCTGCGGGCTGATGGTTTGCGGTGCGTCGAGCGTGCTGTCGATCATATCACGCCTCCCTGATTTCATCGTCCTGTTCCTGCAAATGGGTGCCTTTGACGGTGCGCGAATGGCCGCGGAACTCCGCCACGGTCTCGCCGTCGGCGCGCGTGACCCGGATGTCGTAAAGCCCGCTGCGGCCTGTGCGGCTCACTTCGCGCGCGTCCGCTGTCAGCCGCTCGCCTTCCATCACCGGCGCCAGGAAGGTCACGGCGCAATGCTGAGCGACCGTGTTGCGGTTGTAGCTGTTGCAGGCGAAGGCGAAGGCGCTGTCGGCCAAGGTGAAGATATAGCCGCCATGGCAGATGCCATGGCCGTTGGTCATGAAATCGCGCACCGTCATCGTCAGCCGCGCCATACCGGCGGCAACATGCTCAATCGCCATGCCGAGATGCTGCGAAGCCCTGTCCTTGCGCCACATCGCCTCAGCGCAGGCCCGCGCCAGCTCATCGGCCGCTTGTGCGTTGTGGTCGGTCCCGCTCGCCGCCATCGGCCTATCTCCGGCCGGTATAGACCGGCGCGCGTTTTTCAAGGAAAGCGCTGACGCCCTCAATGTAATCCGGCGTCCCTCCGGCTTCGCGCTGAGCGTCCCGCTCGCGATCAAGTTGCTCATCCAGCGTATTGGCCGTCGCCTGTTGCACGAGGCTCTTGGTCAGTCCAAGGCCGACGGTCGGTCCGGCAGCGAGACGCTCCGTCAGCGCGCGGCCGGTCTCCATCAGGTCATCGTCATTCACCGCCTGCCAGATGAGTCCCCAGGCGGCGGCCGTATCGGCGGACACGGGATCGCCGGTCAGCATGATCGCCTTGGCGCGCGCCTCGCCGACCAGCCGGGTCACCGTCCAGGTACCGCCGCAGTCGGGCACAAGTCCGATCTTGGAGAAAGCCTGGATGAACTTCGCCGAGCGGGCGGCGATCACGATATCGCAGGCGAACGCGATGTTGGCGCCCGCACCGGCAGCGACGCCGTTGACGGCGCAGATCACCGGTATCGCCATGGCCCGCAACTGGCGGATCAACGGATTGTAGAGGGTCTCGAGGGTTTCGCCGAGATCCGGCGCGCCATCGGCCGGGTCGCGGTCGCCGAGATCCTGGCCGGCGCAGAAACCGCGCCCGGCGCCCGTCAGCAGCACCGCCCGGCAGGCCGGATCCGCATCTGCCTCCTTCACGGCGGCCAGCAGGCTCTTGTTCTGCGTCACGTTGAAGGCGTTGAGCTTGTCGGGCCGGTTGAGGGTGATAACGACATGGGTGTCGCCTTTTTCCACCAAGACGGTGCCATCACTCATACGCAATCTCCTCCCGCAAACCCTTTGTTCTCAGACAATTCCGACTTTAGTGTTGCATAAACCGGCCGGTTGGTCAATTATTAGATCAATCGACAATTGGACGCAATCGTCCCTCCGGGAGGCAGAGATGAATATTTTTTTCGAGGCCAACAAATCCACCTTGGACGGCGCCCTGGCGGCGATCGAAAGCCGCGACTATTGGAGCGCCTATCCTGAAATCGCCAGCGGCAATATCTACGGCGAAACCGCCAAGGACGACGGCGCGGCAGCCTTCGAGGCGCGCCGCGGCAAGCTGTTCGACCTGCCCGGCCATCCCGCCGGCAACGGAACCATCGGCGCCGAATCCTCGCCCTATGGCACGGAACTGGGCATCACCTACCCCTCGGCTTCGGTCGACAATCTCATTGACGCCGCGCAGACCGCCGGCAAAGGCTGGGCGGTCGCTTCGATCGAGGACCGGGTCGGCGTCTGCCTGGAGATCCTGCGGCGGCTCAATCGCAACAGTTTCGAGATGGCCCACGCCGTCTCCCAGACCACCGGCCAGGCCTTTATGATGGCCTTCCAGGCCGGCGGCCCGCACGCCCAGGACCGCGGCCTGGAGGCGGTCGCCTATGCCGAGATGACGCGGACGCCGGCAACGGCGGTTTGGACGAAACCGCAGGGCAAACACGACCCGTTGGTGCTGGAGAAAACCTATCGCATCGTGCCGCGCGGCGTTGCGCTGACCATCGGCTGCGCCACCTTTCCGACCTGGAACGCCTATCCGGGCCTGTTCGCCAGTCTGGCGACAGGCAATCCGGTGATCGTGAAACCGCACCCCAATGCCATTCTGCCGCTGGCGATCACCGTCGAGATCGGGCGCCAGGTGCTCGCCGAGGCAGGTTTCGACCCGAATGCGTTGCTTCTGGCCGCCGATGAACCCGGTGCCGAAATCACCAAGGATCTGGTCACCCGACCGGAGATCGGGATCATCGATTTCACCGGCTCCAACGCGTTCGGCCAATGGGTGCGCGAACACGCCGCCCGCGGCACCCAGGTCTATACTGAGGAGGCCGGCGTCAATTCCATCGTGATCGCCTCGACCGACAATTTCCGCGGCATGTGTTCCAACATCGCCTTTTCGCTGTCGCTGTACAGCGGCCAGATGTGCACCGCGCCGCAGAACATCTATGTGCCGGAAGGCGGGATCGAAACCGAGGACGGCCACAAGAGTTTCGATGACGTGGCCGACGGCATCCGCGCGGCCGTCGACAAACTCCTGTCCGACCCGGCCCGCGCGGCCAATATCTGCGGCGCCATTTCCAGCGACGCCGTGATCGAGCGCGTCAAGGCGGCCGAAGACCTTGGCGCGGTCTTGCGCACTTCGGAAGCGATCGAGGCGCTCGAAGGCGCGCGCACCGCCACGCCGATGATCCTGACGGTGCGCGATGCCGACGGCACCACCCATCGCGAGGAGCGATTCGGCCCGATCAGCTTCGTCGTCGCGACAGAGGATGCGTCAGGTGCGATCGACTCGGCCGCTGCGCTCGCCGCCGAACGCGGCGCGATCACCGCCTCCATTTATGCCGTCGACGAGGCGACGCTCGATGCCGCCGCCGACGCTTTCGCGGTGGCCGGCGTGGGTCTATCCTGCAACCTTACCGGCGGCGTCTTCGTCAACCAGAGTGCCGCCTTCAGCGACTACCACGTCTCCGGCGCCAATCCGGCCGGCAATGCCTGCCTCACCGACGCGGCCTTCGTGGCCAACCGGTTCCGGGTCGCGGCGGTCCGGCGGCACAAGGCGGCGTAAGTCCGACCGCCGGAGGGCGGATTGCCCTGTCCCGGGATTGCGAGGAGTGTTCCGGCTGTGCGGGTGCGCGATGTCAGCAGCGCGGCACGGGACGATTGCCCGTTGTTGATAATCAGCGTCGTCGCCTTCACCTTTGATTCATCTTTGTCGGGCATTTTCCAGACACTTGCAGAACACAACTGGAACATATAGGGTATGTTCTGTATTTGTTTCTTCCGAGTCGGGAGGCGGAGATGCTGACGCGCAAACAACACGAATTGCTGCTTTTCATCCATGAGCGTATGAAGGAAAGCGGCATACCGCCCTCCTTCGACGAAATGAAGGAAGCGCTCGATCTGGCGTCCAAATCGGGCATCCACCGCCTGATCACGGCGCTGGAGGAGCGCGGCTTCATACGACGCCTGCCCAACCGGGCGCGCGCGCTCGAGGTCATCCGGCTGCCCGACACCATCGCACCCGGCCTGCAGCCCCGGCGCGGCTTTTCGCCCAGTGTCATCGAAGGCAGCCTCGGCAAACCGGCCCGTGTGCCCGAGCCCGCGCCGGCCGCCGATGGCGGCGAGGCGACGATCAGCGTGCCGGTGATGGGCCGCATTGCCGCGGGCGTGCCGATCTCAGCCATCCAGAACAACACCCACAATATCAGCGTGCCGCCGGAAATGCTCGGTGGCGGTGAGCACTACGCCCTGGAAGTCAAGGGCGATTCGATGATCGATGCCGGCATTCTCGACGGTGACACCGTGGTTATCAAGAACGCCTCATCGGCCAATCCGGGCGAAATCGTCGTCGCCCTGGTCGACGACGAGGAGGCAACGCTAAAGCGCTTCCGTCGCAAGGGCGCGTCGATCGCGCTGGAGGCTGCCAATCCGGCCTATGAGACCCGCATCTTCGGTCCCGACCGGATCAAGATCCAGGGCAAGCTCGTCGGCCTCATTCGCCGCTACCACTAAGGGGCGACATTTGGCGATGCCGTCCGCCGGACAGCCCAATCCGGCCGGTCAACCAGGAACTGTCCCGTTCTCCAGTCATAGGACCGATGCGCGGTCCAGGGACGTGTGGCGTCACCGATTGCCGTCAGCACCGCGAGCCGGTTTTCCTCTTCCGTCGCATAGAGTTCCACCGCACCGGTCTGGCGCAGCATGCGGCCGGTGACGAGCATCGCGCCTGAACGGCAGGCGGACATCCTGATGGGCCGGCTGGTAATGACGATATCGGCTCGGTCGCAGGCCGCGCCGATCAGCGCCAGATCCTCGACGATCGCGACGCGCCGGCCGGATTCCGTTGTGCCAAGGCAAAACACATCCTTACGGCACAGGAACACCAGGCGACCAGGGACGTCGCGCGTGTCGAAAACCCAGCGGATCACGGCATCGGCATCCTGGTTCTCAGGCGGCACATGCGCCCCCCGACGCAAAGCTCGCTGCCATTGCTGGAACAGGAAGGTCGACGGCCGCGAGCGGTTCGTCGCCAGCCAATCGGAGCCGACCAGCGCCACCAGCCGGCCGTCCTCCGAGATGATCAGGTCCGGCTCGCCGCGTCCGGGCAGCATTGCGGCCGAAAGCAGCGCGAGAGCGATGATCGGCAGGCCGAACACGCGCAGCCGGGACCGCGCCAACACCAGGACCAGCAGGCCGAGGGTGAGCGCCAGAAACACGCCGTCCGGCATGCGACCGCTCACCACATGACCGCCGAGACCCTGGACGGTGCGGGCGATGGCGAGCACCACGTCGAGCCCGACTCCCATGACCTGAAGCGGCCAGTGCTCGAGCCCGAAGGACATGGCCATCACCGAGAGCAGGCCGGCCGGCATGACGACGAAAGTGACGACCGGCATGGCGGCCAGATTGGCGATCAGTCCGAAAGCGGCCACACGGTGAAAATGATAAGTGGCAAACGGCGCGGTCGCCAGACCGGCGACGAGGGACGTCACACCGAGACCAACGAAAAACAGCACAAGCAGGCGGGCAAAACCACCTCCCGTCGGACGGCCCGTTCCATCGGTCGGCCTGGCCCTTCGGCGCCACCAGCCATAAACAGCCACCAGGGCGGCGGTCGCGGCAAAGGACATCTGAAAACCCGGACCGAGAACGGCTGACGGTGTCAGCAACAGAATGACGATCGCCGCCAGTGCGACATTGCGCAGCGTCAGTGCGGGCCGGTCGAAAAGCACAGCCGTCAGCATGATGGCCAGCATCAGCCAGGCGCGCTGGGTGGAGACGCTGCCGCCGGAAATCAGGAGATAGGCCGTGGCAACGCCCAGTGCCGCGATCGCCGCCCATTTCTTTACCGGATAGGCCTGGGCAAGCCGCGGAAACAGGCTCAGGCCCATACGTACCGCTATGAACACGGTGCCGGCCACCAGCGCCATATGCAGGCCCGAAATGGCCAGCACATGGGCAAGGCCGCTCGCCCGCAGCGCCTCCACCGCCTCCGGGCTCATGGCGCGCCGGTCGGCCACCGTCAACGCCGCAGCGAAGGCGCCGGCATCGCCGGGCAGCGCGGCACGGACACGATGGGAAATCCATTCACGCAAACGGGCGAGATGCAGCGACAGGGTCTCGCGCGCCGCGCGCTCCGCGGTCACCGGGCGTTGCTCCGGCGCGCCGTAGAAATAGCCGAACGCGCCCAAGCCGTTAAAGTAAGCATTGAAAGCAAAATCGTAGCTTCCCGGAAGCGCCGGGCCGGACGGCGGCTGCAGCCGCGCCAGGCCGGCGATACCCTCGCCGATCGCGATCGGCTGGTGACGGCTCCTGGCCAACAACCGCACCGTTTCAGGCGGCCGGCGGATCTGCGGATCCCACGTGTCGTCGAGCGCGATGGTGTAGCGCCAGCGGCCGCGATGGTCGAGGTCGCGCGCAAGCACCGTGCCCGACAGCCGGGTGGTCACCGCGCTGTCCATCAAGGTGGTGTCATGGCGCGCGGTCTCTACACTCGCCGCCGCCATGCCGATCAGCATGCCGCAGATCAGCAGACTGACATAGCGCAGCGCCGGCCGTTCCTGCCAAACCACCACGAGGAGCCCGGCCAGGACGATAAGCGGCGCGATCAACCAGACGGAAAGGTCTCGGTCGAACGTGAACCAGAGCACGGCGCCAGAGGCCATCGCGATTGGCAGCCACAGGAAGCCGTGTCCAAACCGCGCCTCCTCCCGCCAGGCCGCGGCGACCGCGGCACGCAGGCGCGGCCACAAACGCCGCGGCGCGCCCGCCGCCGCCGGGGTCGTTACGCCGCGCTTCCGCCTCTCCGGTGCCCGCAGATCGCTCATCGGCCGCATCAAAGCACTTTTTGGGCGACGGGGTTGATAAAAAGCGCCGGATGGGCCAAGACCCGCCAACCAAACCCACTTCCACGACGACCGTACGCGCCAGCGAGGACGCTCCATGCCCGGAGAGATCATCACCCGTTTCGCTCCCTCGCCGACGGGTTTTCTGCACATTGGCGGGGCCCGGACCGCACTCTTCAACTGGCTCTATGCCCGCCACACCGGCGGCCGCATGCTGCTGCGCATCGAGGACACCGACCGCAGCCGCAACACTCCCGAGGCGGTGGCGGCGATCCTCGAGGGCCTGCAATGGATGGGGCTGCAGTGGGACGGCGAGCCGGTGTCACAATATGCGCGGGTCGACCGACATCGCGAGATCGCCGAGGAATTGCTGCGCCGCGGCGAGGCCTATCGCTGCTACGCCACCCCGGAGGAACTGGAGGCGATGCGGGAGAAGGCGCGTGCAGAGGGCCGGCCACCGCGTTATGACGGCCGTTGGCGCGACCGCGACCCTTCCAAGGCGCCGACCGGTATCGCGCCGGCGATCCGCATCAAGGCACCGCGCGTGGGCGCGACCGTGGTTGCCGACCGCGTGCAAGGAGACGTCACCTTCCCCAATTCGGACCTCGACGATTTCATCATCCTGCGCTCCGACGGCAATCCGACCTACATGCTGGCCGTCGTCGTCGACGATCACGATATGGGCGTCACCGACATCATTCGCGGCGACGACCATCTGACCAATGCCGCGCGACAGACCGTGCTTTATAACGCCATGGGCTGGCCTGTGCCGGACATGGCCCATATTCCTTTGATCCATGGCACGGACGGCGGCAAGCTGTCGAAACGACACGGCGCGCTCGGCGCCGAGGCCTACCGCGCGATGGGCTATCTCCCGCAAGCGCTGTGCAATTATCTTGCACGCCTCGGATGGAGCCATGGCGACGACGAGATCATGTCCATGGAGCAGATGATCGCATGGTTCGACATCGCCGATGTCAACAAGGGCGCCGCCCGTTTCGACATCCGAAAATTGGAAGCGATCAACGGCCATTACATCCGCAATGGCGACGAAGCGGCGCTGACCGATGCGCTGATCGCGCTCTTTCCGCATATGGATGGCGGTGAATACTTCACCGAACGCCTGAACGACGACATCCACGCCAAACTCGTCACGGCGATGCCGGGGCTGAAAGAGCGCGCCAAGACCCTGGTTGAACTGGCCGACGGCGCCCGTTTCCTGTTCGCCAACCGTCCGCTCGCCATTGAGGAAAAGGCACGCAAGATCCTGGACGATGGCGGCCGGTCGGTGCTCGCGGGCCTCCTGCCGCTCCTCGAGACCATCGATGATTGGCGGATCGAACCGGTCGAGACCGTCGTGCGCGATTTCGCCGAAGCGCAGGCGCTCAAGCTCGGCAAGGTGGCCCAACCCCTGCGCGCGGCCCTCACCGGCCGCACCACTTCGCCCGGCGTTTTCGACGTGCTTGCGGTTCTCGGCAAAGAGGAAGCACTCGGCCGCATCCACGACCAACTTGGTTAGACGCACGCGCACCGCACTGGAAATGCGCGGATAGCCGTAGTAATGATAAATTGATCGCCATCTGAGTGTATTGACGGGCCGTTTGCGTTTTAAGTGGCAACATGATGCAACGGTCCTTATCCGCCTGATATGTCGGAGAAAAACGCGCTTTCGGCAGTTGCGGCCTCCATGTAGCGTTGGTTTAGGCCCATTGATGCGGTTCCGCCCGGGTACTGCAGCGCAACATTACACTTATGCCTGACTTGGCAGCGTCCGCGAAATCGGCTAGCAACGGCGCACGCATGGCCTGTCCGACCCGGAACCGCATCCGGATCGCGGCGAAATGACAGTTGAAAGGGACCAGAATGACGGAATCGAAGGCAACGCTCTCTGTCCACGGTGATGACACAGATTTCCGGGTACTGCATGGAACAATGGGTCCCGATGTCATTGATATTGCAAGTCTTTACAAGGATACGGGCACTTTTACCTACGATCCGGGCTTTACCTCGACCGCCTCATGCGACTCCAAAATCACCTATATTGACGGGGACGCCGGCATCCTTTTGCACCGGGGCTATCCAATCGAACAACTCGCCGAACACGGCGATTTCCTGGAAGTCTGCTACCTGCTTCTCTACGGCGAATTGCCGACGAAGGCGCAAAAAGACGATTTCGACTATCGGGTAACGCGGCACACGATGATCCATGAGCAGATGTCGCGCTTCTTTACCGGTTTCCGGCGCGACGCGCATCCGATGGCGATCATGTGCGGCGTGGTCGGCGCACTGTCGGCCTTTTATCACGACTCCACCGACATCACCGATCCGCATCAACGGATGGTCGCCAGCCTGCGCATGATCGCCAAAATGCCGACGATCGCGGCGATGGCGTATAAATATCATGTCGGGCAGCCCTTCATCTATCCGAAGAACGATCTCGACTACGCCTCCAATTTCCTGCGTATGTGTTTCGCCGTCCCCTGCGAGGAATATAAGGTCAATCCCGTCCTGGCCCGCGCCATGGACCGCATTTTCATTCTGCACGCCGATCACGAGCAGAACGCGTCGACTTCGACCGTGCGCCTGGCGGGCTCGTCGGGTGCCAATCCGTTTGCCTGCATCGCGGCGGGCATTGCCTGCCTGTGGGGGCCAGCCCATGGCGGCGCCAACGAGGCGGCGCTCAACATGCTCTCCGACATCGGGACAGTGGACCGCATCCCCGAATTCATCGCGCGCGCAAAGGATCACGACGATCCGTTCCGGCTGATGGGTTTCGGCCACCGCGTCTATAAGAACTACGACCCGCGCGCCAAGATCATGCAGAAAACGACGCATGAGGTGCTGGCCGAACTCGGCATCAAGGACGATCCGCTGCTGGATGTGGCAATCGAACTGGAACGCATCGCGCTGACGGAAGACTATTTCATCGACAAGAAGCTCTATCCGAATATCGACTTCTATTCGGGCATCACGCTGAAGGCGCTGGGCTTTCCGACAAACATGTTCACCGTGCTTTTCGCCCTTGCGCGCACCGTCGGCTGGATCGCCCAGTGGAAAGAGATGATTGAGGATCCGCACCAGAAGATCGGACGACCGCGTCAGCTCTATGTCGGTTCGCCGATGCGCAATTACGTGCCGATTTCCAGTCGTTCCTGACGGTTCCGCGTCTCAGCAGACCGGCTGTGGCTGGACAGGATTGGTTTTTGAACGCCAAGCGGGCGGTTGCGGGAGAACTCGCCAAGCACCGGACAATCTGGCAAACTCCGCGGCAATGCGAATCATGCGAAAGATCGCTAACGGCGCCCGAGCAACCGAGTGAGGCATGGCCCGCCCCATGGATGACAGCAACGACCTCTTTTCCCGGATGGGCACACCGACACCGGCGGAGACGCCGCAAAGGAACAGGTCAAACAGCCGGCACAACGAAAAGAAAGCCGGCAGACGATCCACGCAAGCCGGATCGCCTGGAACCGCCGAAGACGCTTACACCGCCGCCGACATCGAGGTGCTGGAAGGGCTCGAACCGGTACGCCGCCGGCCCGGCATGTATATCGGCGGCACGGACAGCAAGGCGCTGCACCATCTGTTTGCCGAAGTCATCGACAATTCGATGGATGAAGCCATTGCCGGCCACGCCAATTTCATCGAGGTCGAGCTTGACGCGGACGGTTTTCTGACCGTCACGGACAATGGCCGCGGGATGCCGGTCGGCCCCCATCCGAAATTCAAGACGAAGTCCGGGATCGAAGTGATCATGACGACGCTGCATGCCGGCGGCAAGTTCGATTCGAAAGTCTACGAGACTTCGGGAGGACTGCATGGCGTCGGCGTTTCCGTCGTCAACGCTCTTTCCGACCATGTCGAGGTGGAGGTCGCCCGCAACCGGCGCCTCTATCGGCAGTGCTTTTCCCGCGGCGTAGCGCAAGGCCGGCTGGAAGATCTCGGCGAGGTGCACAACCGTCGCGGCACACGGGTGCGGTTCCATCCCGATGCCGAGATTTTCGGCAAGAACGCCCGTTTCGAGCCGGCCCGCCTATTCAAAATGGCGCGTTCCAAGGCGTATCTCTTCGGCGGCGTGGAAATACGGTGGTCCTGCGATCCCTCCCTGCTCGACGAAAAGGACGAGATACCGGACAAGGCCGCGTTTCACTTCCCGGGCGGGCTCAAGGATTATCTCGCGGCATCGATCGGTTCGGAGCAAAAGGTCACCAGCGACATCTTTTGCGGACGGTCGGAAAAGCCGGGCGGCCACGGCACAGTCGAATGGGCCATCACCTGGTATACGGGCGAACCCTTCATCAATTCCTATTGCAACACCGTACCGACGCCCGACGGCGGCACCCATGAGGCCGGTTTCCGGCTGGCCCTGACACGGGGTCTCAAAGCCTATGCGGAACTGACCGGCAACAAGCGCGGCGCGATCATCACAACCGACGACGTGATGATTTCGGCAGCCGCGATGCTGTCGGTCTTTGTGCGCGAACCGGAATTCGTCGGCCAGACGAAGGACAAGCTGGCGACCGTCGAAGCGCAGCGTGTTGTCGAAAACGCTATCCGCGATTCCTTCGATCATTTCCTCGCCGATTCGCCTCAGGCAACGACAAGGCTGCTGGACTGGGTCCTGGAGCGTGCCGACGAGCGCGTACGCCGGCGCAAGGAACGGGAAGTCAATCGCAAGACGGCAGTGCGCAAGCTGCGGCTGCCGGGCAAACTCGCCGACTGCTCGCAGAACGCGGCGGCCGGCGCGGAGCTCTTCATTGTCGAGGGCGACTCGGCCGGAGGCTCGGCTAAACAGGCACGCAACCGCGCAACGCAGGCGATTTTGCCGTTGCGCGGCAAAATCCTCAATGTCGCGAGCGCCGGCCGCGACAAGCTGGGCGCCAATCAGCAGATTGCCGATCTCGTCCAGGCGCTGGGCTGCGGCACACGGTCGAAATACCGGGAAAGCGACCTGCGCTACGACCGCGTGATCATCATGACGGACGCCGATGTGGACGGCGCCCATATCGCGTCCCTGCTGATCACCTTCTTCTATCAGGAAATGCCGGAATTGATCCGCGGCGGGCACCTCTATCTCGCCGTGCCGCCGCTGTATCGGATCTCTCAGGGCGGCAAGACCCTCTACGCCCGCGACGACGACCATCGGGCCGAGTTGCTGAGGACCGAATTCAAAGGCAAGGGCAAGATCGATATCGGCCGCTTCAAGGGGCTCGGCGAGATGCTGCCAGCGCAACTGAAGGAAACGACGATGCATCCCGACAAGCGCACCCTGCTGCGCGTGGAAATCGACGAAACCAGCGCTGACGCCACCCGCAAGACGGTCGACAATCTGATGGGCACCAAGGCCGAGGCGCGCTTCCGGTTCATCCAGGAACGGGCTGAGTTCGTCGACGACCTCGATATCTAAGCGGCATGGACGGTGGTGGCGACGCGCGGTGGCGTCGACGCAAAGCTTAAGAGGAGGAACCGGATGGCGGGACTGTATCTGCAGGAATTCGAGCCGGGTCAGGTTTTCCGGCACAGCCTGCGCCGGACCATCACCGAAGCCGACAACATGTTGTTTTCCAACATGACTCTGAATCCGCAGCCGCTCCATATCGATTTCGATTTCGCCGCCACGACCGAATGGGGCAAGCCGCTGGTCAATTCGATCTTCACGCTCGGCCTGATGATCGGCATCAGCGTCAACGACACCACCATCGGCACGACAATCGGCAATCTCGGCATGACCGATGTGGTGTTTCCGCATCCGATGTTTCATGGCGACACGCTGCGGGTGGAGACGGAAGTGATATCAGTGCGCGAATCGCGCTCGAAACCAGATCGCGGCATCGTCGAATTCGAACACCGCGGCTTCAATCAGGACGATGTTCTCGTTGCCCGGTGCCGCCGCCAGGCGATGATGCGAAAAAGAACGGATTGAGCCGATGCGATCCTATCTGTTCGTGCCCGGCGATTCGGAAAGAAAACTCGAAAAATCGCGTTCCAGCGGCGCGGACTGCCTGCTGATTGACCTGGAGGATTCGGTGGCGCTGTCGCAGAAGGCGGTGGCCCGCGGGATGGCCCGCGATTTCCTGCTGCAGCATGCGACGGGCAACCGCGACCAGGGCCTTGTGGTCCGGGTGAACCCGCTCTCCTCCGGCCTGACGGAGGACGATCTCGGTGCGATCATCGCCGCGCGTCCGGATGGCGTCCTGTTGCCCAAGTCGGAGCGCGGGGCCGATATCCAGCAATTGTCGGCCATGATGGCGGTGCACGAGGCCGAAGCCGGCCTTGAGGAAGGGACGATCGGCATTCATGCGCTGGTGACCGAAACCGCGCTAGGCACACTCAATGCCGCAAGCTATGTCAATGTGTCGACGCGGCTGCGTTCGCTCTCCTGGGGCGCGGAGGACCTCTCGGCCGATCTCGCTGTCGAGACCAACCGTGACGCAACAGGCCGCTATACGGACCTCTTCCGCTACGCCCGCACGGTCACTTTGCTCGGCGCGGCCGCCGCCGATGTCGCGGCGGTCGACACGGTCTTTGTGGATTTTCGCGACCTGGCGGGCCTGGAGGCGGAATGCCGCGCGGCGGTGCGCGACGGCTTCTCCGGCAAAATGGCGATCCATCCCGGCCAGGTCGACACCATCAACCGTCTCTTCACGCCGTCGAAAGACGCGGTGGATCATGCCAGGCGCATCGTCGACCTCTTCGCCCGGGCCGGAGAGGATGTCGGAGTGCTCAGCCTTGACGGCAAGATGATCGACAAGCCGCATCTCAAGCTGGCGCAGCGCGTTATCGAACGGGCGCGTTCAGCCGGTGACGACCGCGCCGTTTGACGCCTCCGCCTTTCGGATCCTGCTTCGACGTCACCCGCTCCATTTCGGACGGACCATTTCGAACACCGTCGCACCGTCGCAATAGTCGCGATAGCCGAGCCGTGCCAGAGGCGCCGCCTTTTGCATGTCGATGCGGCCGGCAGCCGTGACGACGGCCGGGTCGATATGAATGCCGACCACCTGTCCGATCACCATGATATAGCCGGCCGGCGTGCCCTCCAGCGTCGTGGGGCGGAAGATCCCGACCGCCTTGCATTCGAGCGCGGCAAACGCTTCGCCGACAAAGGGCGCTGCGACCAGCGTGCCCCTCTTTGCCGTCAAACCCGCATAGGCAAACTCGTCCTGGTGCGACGGCGCGTCGACGGAACTCAAATTCATAGGTTCCGCCAGATGGCGGCTCGCCAGGCTGGCGGTGAATTCGCCGCTGGCTTCGATATTGGTGACGCTGTCCTTGGCGCCATCCGACGAGAACATCACCATCTTCGGACGGTCGCATACAGCATTGAAAAAGGAATAAGGCGCGAGATTGTCAGTGCCATCCGGACCCGTCGTACCGATCCAACCGATCGGCCGCGGCGCGACCAGCGCCTTGAACGGGTCATAGGCAAGCCCATGGTCATTGCTTTGCGTGGTGTAGAACATGCCGCTCCTGCTCCGGCCTGGTGAGGATTGTTTCGTCGATGCCGGGTCATTCGACCCACGTGGTGACCGCATCCAGGTCGGGCCGTGGACGATCGGTCGGCACCATGTCCGGCGTACCGATATGAATGAAACCCGCTATTTTCTCGCCCTCGCGGACACCCAGCAAGTCAAGCGCCCGGGCATCGTAGGTCATCCAGTCTGTCAGCCAGTTGACGCCGAAACCATAGGCGTTGGCGGCCATGTAAAGGCCGTAGCAGACGGCTCCCGCCGAAAGCACCTGCTCCCATTCGGGGATCTTGGGATGCGGCGCGGCGCAGCTGACAACGATAATCACCACCGGCGCCCGGGTCAGGCGCGTCCGCTCCTGCTCCAACCGTTCGGACGGCATTTGTGGATCCGCGCGCTGCGCGATCTCACCAAGCTGGGCGCTGAGGCGACGGCGCGCCTCGCCGGTCAGGACGATGAAACGCCAGGGGGCGAGCTTGCCGTGATCGGGAACACGCGAGGCAATCGAAAGGAGTGCGCGGATGGTGTCGGCGTCCGACCCCGGCTCCGTCAGCATGTTGGCCGGCACCGAGCGGCGGGTTTCGAGGTAGGATATCAATGCGTGGTTCATATGGCGTCTTCATCCTTGCGCGATTTGACCTTGAAATTGACATGTGTATCCGTTTGAACCGGATGGCAAGATCGAGAACGAGATGAAAAAAAAGACCTCTATCATCTGCCTGTGTCTGGGCGCATTCGTCGTCGCGGCGACGCCGGCGCCAAGTGCAGCGCAAGCCGTCACCGACAGCGATCCGTTCGCGCAGTTGGGCCTGCCGAGGCTGACACCCTTCGTACTGCCGGGCGGCGACAGTCTGAGCGACGCAGACCGGCCGAGCCTGCGCAATGTACAATTGGACGCCTTCCTGGTTGAAGGCGGACAGCCGCTCGAGCACGGGCTGGTGTGGCGAGTGTTCCATCCGATGCCCGACACCTCCGGAACGCTGCCGATGCTGGCCACTGCCGAAGGCGGCCGTGCCTCTTTCGAATTCGAACCGGGTGACTATTTTGTGCATGTCAGCTTCGGGCTCGCCGGCGTGACCCGCAAACTATCGGTGCCCGCTGAAGGACCGATCGAGGACCAGAGTTTCATCCTCAACGCAGGCGGCCTGATGCTCAACGCCGTCTCGGGCGACGATGGACGCATACCGGAGGGCAAACTGCGCTTTTCGATCTATGCGGAGGAGTTGGACATCAACGATCAGCGTCAGTTGATCATCGCCGACATCCACCCCAATCAGGTGGTGCGACTCAATGGCGGTATCTACCACATCGTCTCCAAATACGGCTCCGTCAATGCGATCATCCGTTCCGATATCCGCGTAGAGGCCGGTAAACTGACGGAGGCAACGATTCAGCATCGCGCCGCCCAACTGACGTTGAAACTCGTTGCCGAGGAAGGCGGCGAGGCCATCGCCGACACGGCCTGGTCGATTACCAATGCGTCCGGCGACCTGATCAGCGAAAGCGTCGGCGCCTTTCCTTCAATGGTGCTTGCCGAGGGCAGCTACACGGTGACCGCCCGCCACAAGGAGCGCCTGTTACAGCGCGATTTTACCGTCGTTGCCGGGCAGAACACTGATGTCGAGGTTCTGTTGAACTGAAGCGCCCGGGTGACGGGGAAACGCAACGACCGCCATCATCGTGGCGCGGGTTCCAGCTTTATATGCCAGAGATTGGGCCAGTTCTTGCCGGTCACGATAAGGGTGCCTTCCACGCCGTTGTAAGCGATGCCGTTGAGAACCCTGGGATAGACAAGCCTCTTAGGGTCCGGATTGAGACCGGTCAGGTCGATCCAGCCATTAACGTCGCCGGTCTCAGCGGAAAATCGCACGATGTAGTCCGACTGCCAGATATTGGCATAGATATCACTGTCGACATATTCCAGTTCGTTCAGGTAACCGACCGCGCTATGCGCATCGCGAACGATGATCGTCCGCTTGACCGCAAATCCTGCCGGATCGATGAAGTATATGCCCGCGGATCCGTCACTCATGATCAGATTCTCGCCGTCGGTGGTCAATCCCCAACCCTGGCGAGCATAGTGAAAGCGCGAAACCGGTGACAGGTCTTCCGACCGATAGACGAAACCGGTGTTCGAAATGTAGGTGAGTTGGTAGAGCAACCCGTCGAGCACAACCGCACCCTCGCCGAAGTAACGGTCGTCAAGCGCGTGCTGACCGTGCACCTTTCCCGTTTCAAGGTCCCATTTCTTGATGCGGGACTTGCCGTACTGCCCTGTGCCTTCATAGAGAAGGCCGTCATGCATGAACAACGCTTCCGTATAGTCCGCAGTGTCATGTGCATAGGTTCTGAGGACTTTGTAGGTATAAACCGGGATATGGTCCTGGTCGTAAACACGCGCACGCCCGACCTGAGGCGCTTCTCCGTCGTGGAGAATAGGCTGGTCCGCCGCCACACCACTGCCGGAAAAGAAGAGCAAGACCGCGACAAGGCTTTTTTGATTGAAAAAGGGCATGCGCTTCAACCGTTTGCTGAAGTTAACTGACCTCCGCTCCATATAGCAGAAAGCGTGAGCGGACATTTACCCGTTTCGCGCGCGCCTTACATCCGGCGGTGTCGCCTCGTCAGACAGCGCCGACACCGCCTCGTCCACGCTCATCGAGACCTGATCGCGACTGCCCAGCCGGCGCATGTTGACGGTGCCCTCCTCAGCCTCTCGCCGGCCGCAGACCAGAATGACCGGAACCTTCGTCACCGAGTGTTCGCGCACCTTGTAGTTGATCTTCTCGTTGCGCAGGTCTGTTTCCACGTGCAGACCGGCCCGTTTGAGGCGCGCGGCCACGTCCAGCGCATAAGCGTCGGCTTCCGAGGTGATGGTGGCGACAACCACCTGCACCGGCGCGAACCAGAGGGGCATGCTGCCTGCGTGGTTCTCGATCAGAATGCCGAGGAAACGCTCCATCGAGCCGCATATCGCCCGGTGCACCATGACCGGCTGCTTCTTCTCCGAATCGCTGTCGATATAGAAGGCACCGAAACGCTCCGGCAGGTTGAAGTCGATCTGAGTCGTTCCGCATTGCCATTCGCGGCCGATCGCATCGCGCAGGGTGTATTCGAATTTCGGCCCGTAAAACGTACCCTCGCCCGGATTCACGCCGGTTTTGACGCGGCCGCCCGAATCGGCCTCGATCTGTTTGAGGATCGCCGCCAAGACCTCTTCCGCATGATCCCACATCTCATCGGTTCCGACGCGCTTGTCCGGGCGAGTCGCCAGCTTGACGGTGATTTCGTCAAAGCCGAAATCCGCATAGGTCGACAGAATCAGGTCGTTGATTCGCAGGCATTCTTCGGCCAGCTGCTCTTCGGTGCAGAACACATGCGCGTCGTCCTGGGTGAAGCCGCGCACCCGCATCAGCCCGTGCAGGGCACCGGATGGTTCGTAGCGATGAACACTTCCAAATTCTGCAAGTTTAACAGGCAGTTCGCGATAGGATCTAAGACCGTGCTTGAAAATCTGCACATGGCCCGGGCAGTTCATGGGCTTGATGGCGAACACCCGGTCGTCGACGGTTTCCGTGGCAAACATGTTTTCGCGGTACCAACCCCAGTGGCCGGAGGTTTCCCACAGCGTCTTGTCGAGGATCTGCGGCGTATTGATTTCGTCATAGCCGTGCTCGTCCAGGCGCCGGCGCATGTAGTTCACCAGATTCTGAAACATCTTCCAGCCCTTGGCGTGCCAGAAGACGACACCGGGGCCTTCTTCCTGGAAGTGGAACAGGTCCATTTCCCGGCCGAGCCGGCGATGGTCCCGCTTTTCCGCTTCAGCCAGCATATGCAGATAGGAATCGAGTTGCTTCTTGTCGGCCCAGGCGGTGCCGTAAATGCGCGTCAGCATCGCGTTGTTGGCGTCACCCCGCCAATAGGCGCCTGCGACATTCATCAGTTTGAACGCATTGCCGATCTGTCCTGTCGAGGCCATATGCGGACCGCGGCACAGATCGAACCAGTCGCCCTGGCGGTAGATTTTCAGTTCTTCGCCCTCGGGAATCGCGTCGACCAGTTCCAACTTGTAGGATTCGCCCATATCGGAAAAGACGCGGCGTGCCTCGTCGCGCGACCACACCTCCTTGGTAAAGGGCGCGTTGCGAGCGATGATCTCGCGCATCTTCTTTTCGATGCGCGGCAAATCCTCCGGTGTGAACGGCTCGTTGCGGGCGAAATCGTAATAGAAACCGTTCTCGATCACCGGGCCGATGGTCACCTGCGTGCCGGGGTAGAGCTCCTGGACCGCCTCGGCCATGACGTGGGCGGCGTCGTGGCGGATCAGTTCCAGCGCCCGCGGGTCGTCGCGGGTGAGGATTTCGACCGCGCCCTCACTCACCGGATCGGACAGGTCGCGAACATGTCCGTCGATCGCCACCGCAACCGCTTTCTTGGCAAGGGATTTCGAAATGCTCTCGGCCACCGCCCGGCCGCTCGTGCCGGCGGGGAAGTCCTTGATGGAACCATCGGGGAATCGAAGGGATACGGCATCAGCCATGGGTTTTCTCCTATCCAGTCCCGCCAACGAATGCGGGTGGTTGAAACGGCGCCGGCAGTCCCGCCGGGCGACGGCCTTTTATCTTGCCATCGATACATTTGCAATGTGAATCGGGACGGCCTCCCGCGATTAAGGGTGCCGCATGAAATAGCGCCAGGGCAGGTACCATTTCATGCGCTCAGGCAGCGCTTCGGGCACCGGGTCGAAACCGTGGGTGCCGCCGGGCCCGCAGCGGATGACGCGGAAGAAGGACAGCCAACCGCCGGGCCACAGACCGTGGCGCGCAATCGCCTCATAAGCGTATTCCGAACAGGTCGGCAGATGCCGGCAGTGATTGCCGATAAAACCAGAAAGCGTAAGCTGGTAAAGCCGGACAAATCCCATTCCGAACAGCCGTCCGGGGGTCTTTGGAAACGGACCCTGATAATTGCGGCCTTTGGTGTGTGTCATAGCGTCAGCAACAATCCGCGCCGGCGGCCATCAGGCCGCAGCTTCGTCGGCCCGCTTGCTCTCGATCTGATTGATGGCGTCGACGACCGCGTCGAAAGTCAGCAATGTCGAGGCATGGCGGGCCTTGTAATCGCGCACCGGCTCCAGAAATCTGAGATCCGCGAAACGGCCCGTGGGTGCTTCGCCGCCCTGTTTGAGCATGGCGATCATCTGCTCGCGCACGGTGCGCAATTCCGCCGTCGAAGCACCAATGATGTTGTTCGCCATGATCGAGGACGAAGCCTGTCCGAGGGCACAGGCTTTTACCTCATGGGCAAAATCGGCGACGATGTCTCCATCGAGCTTGAGCCATATCTTGACGGTGGAACCGCAAAGCTTTGAATGGGCGCGCGCCGAGGCATCGGCATCCTCCAGCCTTCCAATGCGCGGAATATTGCCGGCGAACTCGAGGATTTTGGCGTTGTAAACATCATCGATCATACGTGCATTCCCCGGCAGCCGGAATGTCGGACGCGGCGCTTGGCCGAAATCCGACGCGGTCACGTCGCCAATCGGTTGGCAATCGCAACGTCTATACCCTATTTTGGGAACAGACGACACCATTGCAAGGGTTGCGTTATCGCCTGGCGTGGTGCAGGTCATTGGCCGACCGGCGGAGCGGCACGGCCGGCGGGCGGCAACGCCACCGCAAGCACGGACGGGTCGATGGTGCGGGCAGGTGACCGCGGAGAACAAAGTGACGATAGACGCCATTATCAAGGATTTTCCGAAGGGATCGGATGACCCCGCGGAGGCGAAAGGCACAGCGGTGGAGCGGCCCAGTGAAGCCGAGGCCGAAGCCGCTGTCGAAGTGCTTTTGCGCTGGATCGGCGAGAATCCGAATCGCGAGGGTTTGAAGGACACGCCGTCGCGCGTGGCCAAGGTCTATCGCGAGCTGTTTTCCGGCTACGGCCTGTCAGCCAAGGATATTCTCGGCCGCACCTTCGAGGAAGTCTCCGGCTACGACGAACTGGTCCTGGTCAAAGACATTCCCTTCCACTCCCATTGCGAACATCACATGGTTCCCGTGATCGGCAAGGCCCATGTCGGTTATCTGCCAGACGGCCGTGTGCTCGGCCTGTCCAAAATCGCCCGCGTCGTCGACGTGTTCGGCCGCCGGCTACAGACCCAGGAAGCGATGACGGCGCAGATTGCCGAGGCTATCGATACAACGCTGAAGCCGCGCGGTGTCGCGGTAATGATCGAGGCCGAGCATATGTGCATGGTGATGCGCGGGGTGCAGAAACTCGGCTCGACGACGCTGACCTCCACATTCACCGGCCGTTTCAAGTCCCAGCCCGAGGAACAGGCCCGTTTCATGTCGATGCTGCACAGCCGCGACCGCTAAGCCGATGCAAGACAAAACCGAGTCCGTCCCGCGTTTCGCAGCCGCGCCCGCCGACAAGCACGCGCTGGAAGAAGGCGCGGCCTTGACGCCCCGCTTCGATTCGTCCGGTCTGGTGACGGCCGTCGTAACCGACAGCGTCGACGGCACGGTGCTGATGCTGGCGCATATGAACCGGGAGGCCCTGGCGCTCACGCTGTCGACCGGCATCGCCCATTACTACAGCCGCTCGCGGGCAACGCTGTGGAAGAAGGGCGAGAGCTCGGGCAATGTGCAAACAGTGCACGAAATCCGTACCGATTGCGACCAGGACGCGGTGTGGCTGAAGGTCAGTGTGTCCGGCCGCGGCGCCACCTGCCACACGGGACGTCGAAGCTGCTTCTACCGACGTGCGGAGATGGTGGACGGCGCGCCGGTGCTGGTCATCGACGACGCACCGACAAGCGCCGATCCGGACACGGTTCGCTGATCGTCCAGCCGCCGCTCGGTAACGATCAATTCTCATCGCGCCAACATTATGGACATTGACCTCGAAGGCCGGCCAATGGCGGTATAAGGCTGCGAGGGTTTGACACGCATCAAGCGTGGCGCGGTGTTTGGGCTGCGTCCCGCCACACGGACACAGTGCGACACGTTGTCATGGAGGGGGAAGGATGGATCATCCGGATACAATGGACGCCGACCTGCCGCCGGGATCGGCGCATGAAACCAAGATCGCGCTGGCGCTGGGCGGCGGCGCGGCGCGGGGATGGGCCCATATCGGCGTGTTGCGAGCGCTCGACGAGGCCGGGGTCGGTGTCAGCATGGTGGCCGGCACCTCCATCGGCGCACTTGTCGGCGGCTGCTATCTCGCCGGCAAGCTGGACGAGCTTGAGGACTTCGCCCGCAGCCTGACAATGCGGCGCATCATCGCGCTGCTTGATCTTGCCATTGGCGGAAGCGGCCTGTTTGGCGGCCTGAGACTGAGCAAGCGCATGCGGGAACACCTCGCCGATATCCAGATCGAGGATCTGGGCTGTCCCTTTACCGCCGTCGCGACCGAGATCTCCACCGGCCATGAGATCTGGATCCACAGCGGTTCGCTGGCGACGGCCATTCACGCCTCCTATGCCCTGCCCGGCATTTTCGAGCCGGTTCTGTGCAATGGTCGAACTCTCGTCGACGGCGCGCTGGTCAATCCCGTCCCGGTGTCGGTGTGCCGGGCCCAGGAAGAGCGTCTGGTGATTGCCGTCAATCTTCACTACGACCTGTATGGCCGGTCCGCCGTCGTCAAGCACGTCGCCATCGAAGACGAGGAGACAGGCGACGGCCAGTCTTCGCGCCGCCGTCGCAAGGCGGCCCGCATCGGTATGACCAATGTCATGGTGGAGGCCTACAATATCATCCAGGATCGCATTTCCAGAGCGCGTCTGGCCGGCGATCCGCCGGACCTGTTGCTGATGCCACGGCTCTCCGATATCGGTCTGTCGGAGTTTCACCGCGCCAGCGAGGCGATCGACCGGGGCTATGAGGAGGCGCAGGCAAAAATGGAAGACATCAAGCGGCTGCAGTCGGTCCTCAGTTGATACAACGCCAGTAGTGGATCGGCGAACGATCCGTCGCAGCCAAAAGACAACTCCAAGCATCGGCCGCTCCGTTGACAATTTTTGGAATTGGCTCAATGAATTAGGGAAGCCTATCTGGAGGTGCGCAATGGGGCCGGATAAGATCGCCGATTTCGGAGCATCCAGCACTGCCCCGTTGGGCACGATAATGGTGTTTCGGCGGTTTCCGGTATCTGTAGCATGCGTTGCGACGCTCGTGGCGCTTGCCGGTTGCGGCGGCGGGTCGTCGGAGTCGGCAGGCGGGTCGTCCGATTCAGAGGACGGAACGACCGGGGATGTCGGCATCTCCTATGTCACGGACTTCGACGACGCCAGGGTAAGCCAGATTCGCAATGATCCCGAATTCCTTGCGCAGGACGTCGATGTCACGTTGACCTCTCCCAGCTTTGTTCTGACTTACGACAGGCAATCCTACGCAAGCATCAATCTTCAATATGCGCTGTCGACCGGCCTGACGGGCGCGGGACAGACGATCGCCGTTTTGGATTCGGGTTTCCTGACGACTCATCAGGAATTCGCCGGCAAGAGCATTACCGTGTACAGCAATTCAACCGATATGCAGCACGGGACCGGCGTCGCGGCCATTGCGACCGGCGCCTGGAACGGCGTCGGCATGATGGGCGTGGCGCCCGGAGCGAATCTGCATCTTTCGTCAATTAACACAACCCTAGCCGATCTCGGCCCCGCCACCGACTCCGCGCGCCTGTCGGGCGCCATCGTTCAGAACAACTCATGGGGTTTACTGAGGGAGGGTACTAGCGAGAGTGTCTCCGTCTCAGAGGTGCAATCCTATCAGGCCACCAATCCAGGGGTGTCACTGAGCGAGGCGTTGACGGCCGTCATGGGGTATTCCGCCAGCGATTTCCAGACCTATCTCGACGCGCTGAACCTGTTTACCGACAGCGGCGTCGTCGTCCGGGCGGTGAGCAACGGCATTTCGGATACCAGCGCGGATTTGTTGGCCGCCCTGCCCGAGCTCGATTCGCGCCTGGCCGATTCATGGATCACAGCGATCAATGTCGCGCCGAACCACGATCCGAGCGGGGCGATCACCTCGGTGACCCGGCTCTCGGCGGGCTGCCTGGAAACAACCGCCTATTGTCTGGCCGCCGACGGCACGGTCTATACGGCCACCGCAGATTCGAACAGTTCGTACGGCTACAACACCGGAAGCTCGTTCTCCGCACCGCAGATATCCGGCGGGGTGGCGCTGCTGGCGGAGGCCTTTCCCTCATTGCGGCCTGACGAACTCGTCGACAGGCTTCTTGCATCGGCCAACAACAGTTTCTTCACGCCCACGCAGGTGGTTGATTTCGGCAATGACGTCACCCATAGCTACAATTCGGAGTTCGGCCACGGTTTTATGGATCTCAGGGCGGCATTGCTGCCGATCGGCCGGCTTGGTCTGGCGGCCACATCGCAGAGCGACGGCGGCACCGTGCCGCTGTCGACCGCGGTGATGCAGACCGGGGCGGCGCACGGAAACGCCCTTCAGGCCGCTCTCGCCGACCAGCGGGTCGCCCTGTTCGACGGGCTGGGCACCGACTTCTACGTGTCGGCCTCCGTCCTGGTGTCGGAAGACGATCAGTCAGACGCGTTTCAGGACCGGGTGGACCGGTTTGCGTCCATCGACACGGCCAAAGGCAGCGCGACCCCGGCTGGCTTTGGCTATGCCGCGTCGGGCGATACCGCACTCGGTATCGACGGCGTGCCGATTTTCGGCTGGGCGGAAGACATCGGCGCCGAATTCGGCATCGTCCCACTGTCTTCGGAAGTCTATGAGGCGCCGACCTCGCTGCTGGGCCTGGCGGACAATGCCCAGGGCTTCGGCACGGCTTGGAAGTTGCCGGACGGCAATCTCGGCTTCTACGGCTTTGCCGACATGACCGAGCCGTTCGAGCAGACCATCGGCTTCGGCCTGGTGCGCGCCTTTAACTTCGGCGACGGCGGCAGCATCTCCGTCGGCCTGTCCGGCGTCGGCGAGACCGGCTCCTTTCTCGGCCTGTCGCTTGCCGAGGATGGTGGCTTCGGTGCCACCTCCACGGCCTTCAATACCGGTGTCACGCTCCCGGCCGGCCGGTTTCAGCTCTTCGCAACCGCTGAACTCGGCGTGTCCCAGGCCGAGGGCGGAGGCCTCGTCACCGACATCGATCCGTCGTTCTTCAGCGGCTTTTCGATCGGGGCAAGAACGCAGCAGGTGTTCAACCGGCGCGACTCCCTGACCGTGTCCGTGCGACAGCCGATGCGGCTGGAGGCGGGAACGGCGACCATACGGCTGTCGACGGGCCGCACGCTGGAGGGACAGGTGCTTTACACCGATATCGAAGCGGAGCTGGAGCCGGAGGCGCGGCAACTCGATCTCGGTTTCGACTATGTCACTGCCTTGTCGCCGGCGACCAATCTCCGGTTTGGCGCGGCCGCATCCTTCAATGGGCATTCCCCATTTGACTTGCCTCCCGTGATCATACGGCGACGAAAGGCGACTTTCCAAGAAATTTCTGCCTCCGGTCCTCGTGCGATGCTGCGTGCCAGCCGCGAAGAGCGGCCAAGCAGGCCG
>Ga0209785_1000015_pt1 | contig 108889 bp, 115 predicted proteins | sample WorMetG1BERMUDA2_FD_187403 | JGI IMG/M metagenome (GOLD analysis project Ga0209785, IMG submission 187403) | Marine gutless worms symbiont microbial communities from Max Planck institute for Marine Microbiology, Germany - Inanidrilus... ...
CACCCGGACAGAGCTGTTCTCGTCGACCCAATCCTCAAGGCACTCCGGAAACAGCGTCGCTTGGTCCCGTGCCACCCCTTCTACAAAACGCTTCATCCGATCCCCCGCAAAGACTGCACGGGAATCCTAAACGTATTCGCGTTTTCACACAGCCAGGGTCATCGGCCGATCCCCCCTCGATCATGATTGTGCATTGCACCATAGCGGGCTTCGGGCGTCGCCGCCATCGCCGTTTCGCGGGCTTGGAGTTCCGGTCCTCAGGCCGCACACTGCCGTTGGCGCCATCTGGACCGAATGCATTGCCGATTTCCGTGGATTGACGATGTTCAACACCCAAACGCGGAACGGCAAAACCATACGACATGGTTCGACACGGCGCTAACGCGCCGGCTCAGCATGAGGTAACGCACAAAATACATACGGTTCCCTCATCCTGAGCAGCGGGGGAGCCGCGTGTCGAAGGATGTCGGGATGAGTGCCCCACTGTGCAATTTGGTCTATGTCCCCCGAAGTGGATTGGCGAAAAGATGACCCATGCAAAGAAAGACCAGATCCGGGCGTTGTTGAAAAGCATCGAGACCGGCGATCCCGGACCGATCGCCGTGGTCAACGAGGAGAAATACATTCAGCACAACCCGCAGACCCACGAAGGGAGCGAGGGATTGGCGGCCCTGTTCCAACGGCTGTCGAAGACGTCGCCCCGGGTGAACATCGTCAGGGCCTTCGAGGATGGCGACTTCGTCTTCGCACACGCCGAATACGATTTCGCCAGCCGCAAAATCGGCTTCGAGGTGTTCCGGTTCGAGGGCGGCCGGGCGGTGGAGCACTGGGACAATATTCAGGAACGGCAGGGACCCAACCGGGCGGGCCGCAGCATGGTGGACGGGCCGACAGAGGCTGCCGATCACGACCTGACGGAAAACAACCGCGCCTTCGTGCGGTCCTTTGTCGAAACCGTGCTTGTCGATGGGCAACTCAACCGGCTGACGGACTTTGTCGATGCCGACGCCTTTGCCGAACACAATCCGCGAGGGGCGGACGGCGTGGCCGCGCTGCGGTCCGCGTTGGCGGCCTCGGACGACGGCCGCCGGCAGGTCGCCTATCGGCGGCTCCATCGCGTTCCGGCCGAGGGCAATTTCGTCCTCAGCGTCAGCGAGGGCGACTTCGGCGGGGTCCATTCCGCCTTCTACGATCTGTTTCGGGTCGCCGGGGGAAAGGTGGTCGAGCACTGGGACACCACCGAGAAGATCGCCCCCCCGGAGCGAGTGGAAGAACGACAACGGCAAGTTCTGAGGCCCGAGCCAGGGGCCTACTCGTCTCCACACGACCTCCGCGCGGGCATGACGCATACCGCCTTTCCAATGAACCGAACTTGCGGCCGGTTCACGCCAAGCCGGTTTTGCTCAGTCGCCGCGCTGGGTTGACCGGCGAGCCGACGGGCGGGCTCACCGGTGGAAAAGATACACTCTGAAACAATTTCGCCGATTGTAGACATCAGACAGAAACATCCGCCCGGTAAGACCGGCGCCCAGCGAACGTTGTTTTGGTGGGGCGGCGGCGATGACGGCGGCAGAGGCCATAAGGCTGATCGGCAACGTGCTGAGAGGCGTGGCGCGCCAGTATGGGTTCCGGCCGGGAAGGCGCGTCGAGTCGGTCGCCGTTCGGCCGCCCGCCCACCGCTGACCGCGGGATCGGGCGGGTCGGGAGAAACCGCGAGGCAGCGGCGAGATCTGATGTCTACCGGGTTGCGCCGTCGGCGTGCAGCTTCAGGGCGGCGTAGATGGCCTTGTGCACCGGTGTCGGCACGCCCTCGCGGCGGCCGTGGTCGATGATGGTCCCCGACAACCAGGCAAGCTCCAGGCGATTGCCATGATCGAGATCGTAGAGCATCGACGAGGTGAATTCGGGGTCAAGGCCGTCGAAGGTCGCCATGTGCCGGTCGACGGCATCGCCGGGCAACGCGATGCAACAGGCGCGGGCCACGGCGACCGCCTCGTCGACGGCGGCGCGGAAGAACGCGCGGGTGTCGTCGTCGGCGCGGATCCGGCCCACCGGCATCCGCAACAGCGTGGTGACGCCGCTGAGCGCCGCAAGAAAGGTGAACTTGGACCAGATCTCGCCATTGATGCTGCTGGTGACCACGATGTCGATGCCGGCGCCCTCGCAGGCGGCGCGGAAGGCGTCCGTGCGGGCGCTCGGTTGGCCGTCCAGCTCGCCGATGATCAGCCGGGCGATGGTGCCGACGTGATCGATGACACCGGGTGTCCCGATGGTCGAGAGGATGTAGGTGACGCCGCCATAGACGCGCTCGGCGCCGCCGACGGCGGCAAGGTCGCGGGCGGCGCCGACGCCGTTCTGGAACGAGACGATCGACGTGTCCGGACCGAGCAGCGCCCGGCACGTCGGCAGGACCGCCTCGGTGTCGTAAAGCTTCACCGCGACGACGATCAGGTCCACCGGCCCGATGGCCGCCGGATCGTCGGTCGCCTGCACGGGCCGCAGGTGGACGTCGCCGAGAGCACTGTTCACCAACAGCCCGGCGTTGACCATGGCGTCGAGATGCGCCCCGCGGGCGACGAAGTGGACGTCTTCGCCCGCAGCGGCCAGACGCGCGCCGAAGTAGCCCCCCACTCCGCCGGTGCCGAGCACCGCGATCTTCATGCCCCCTACCTCGTTATCGTTGTCCCGATCGTTGTCCCGCGCACGCCATTGCGGACGTTTCCCCCTCCTTTATGGCCCGGGACCCGGCGGTTCGTCCACCGTCACGCGTTTCCCGCAGATCAGATGGCCGAAAAAATATGTTGATTCGATATATGCCAGATTGCTATATATCGAATGGATATATATCACTTCGAAATACAAGGCCGGACTCCGACCGGCCCGGTGAGGACACGGACATGGATTCGAAAACCTTGTGTCTGGGCGTGCTGATGCTCGGCGACGCCAGCGGCTACGAGATCAAGAAGCACTTCGAGGAGGGTCCGTTCTCCTACTTCCACGCCGCCGGCTTCGGGTCCATCTATCCGGCGCTGAACGCGCTGAACGAGGAGGGACTGGTCACCTGCACGGCGTTCGCCCAGGACGGCAAGCCGGACAAGAAGGTCTACGCCATCACCGAGACAGGCCGCACGGCCTTCCGCCGCGCGCTGCACAAGTCGCCGGCACCCGACGTCTACCGCTCGGAGACGGTGTTCATGCTGTTCTTCGCCGATCTCCTGGATGACGAGCATCTCCGCCGGGTGTTCGAGGGCCACGTCGAGGAATACCGGAACCGGATCGAACGGATGACCGAAAAGGACCTGTCCGAGTGCACGGACGGCCAGCGATTCGTCCACGGCTTAGGCCTCGCCGTATACAAGGCCGTGGTCGACCACATGGAAAGCCACCGCGACATGTTGCTCGCCGCCGACGACGCCTCGGCCGAAGCCGCGGAATAGCGGGACCGACAGGACAATGACAATGAAACGCCCGTACGTTACCGCCGCCGCCATCGCGATCGCCGTTGCCGCATGGCTGGGCTCCGGCCTGTTTTTCGACGGCGACGGCAATACCCCTGAACCGGGATCGCCCGCGCCGCGGACGGACAGCGCCGCCGACGCGCTCGCCCAGGTGCAGGTGCGGGCGGTGGTGGCCGAGGAACACGTCCGCGCGCTGGCGATGTTCGCTCGCACCGAGGCCGTCCGCATGGTCGAACTCAAGGCCGAGACCAGCGCCCGCGTCATCGAGCAGGCGGTGCGTGAAGGGGACTGGGTCGAAAAGGGCGATCTGGTCATCCGGCTGGCCATGGACGACCGCGCCGAGAAGCTGGACGAGGCCAAGGCGCTCGTCGCCCAGCGCGAGATCGCCTACGAGGCGGCGCTGAAACTGGCGAAGAAGGAGTTCCGCTCCAAGGTCACGCTGGCCGAGGAGAAAGCGCTGTTGGAATCCGCACGCGCGCAGTTGGCGGCGAGCCGCCTCGATATCGCGCGGACGCAAATCCGTGCGCCCTACCGGGGCATTGTCGACGCATTCGTCGCCGAGGTGGGGGATTTGGTCGACGTCAACGGCCCCGTCGCCCAGCTCGTCGATCTCGACCCGATCCTCGTCGTCGCCCAGGTGACCGAGCGGGATTCCGTGCACGTCCAGCCCGGCACCGAGGCCGACGTGCGCTTCGCTACCGGCGAGACTGCGCGTGGCGTCGTCCGGCATGTCTCGCGCATGGGCGAGGCGGCGACGCGGACCTTCCGCGTCGAGGTGGAGATCGCCAACTCCGACGGCGCCATCCCCGAAGGCATCACCGCCCAACTTCGCCTCCCTCTCGAAACGCGGATGGCTCATCGGCTTTCGCCGGCGGTGCTGACTCTGGACGACGCCGGGAAGGTCGGCGTCAAGATGGTCGATGACGACGGTCGGGTGCGGTTCGTCCCCGTGGCGCTGATCGACGACACCTCGGAAGGGATCTGGTTGGCCGGCCTTCCGACCGAGGTCCGAGTGATCGTCGTCGGTCAGGAATTCGTCCGTGAGGGCCAGCAGGTGGTGCCGGTGCCCGAACTGCGCGCGCCGGGCGCCGGGGCGGGTGGCCAGGGAGCCTCCTAATGCCGTTGATCGACACTGCAATCCGCCGTTCGCGGACGGTGCTGGCGACTCTGGTGCTGGTTCTGATCACCGGCAGCTTCGCCTACGTCAGCATCCCGAAGGAGGCGGAACCGGACATCAATATCCCGATCATCTACGTCTCGATGCATCACGACGGCATCTCGCCCGAGGATGCCGAGCGTCTGCTGATCCGGCCAATGGAGATCGAACTCCGCACCATCGAGGGCGTCAAGGAGATGCGCTCCAAGGGGTACGAGAGCGGCGCCTACGTGTTGCTAGAGTTCGAGGCCGGCTTCGACGCCGATCAGGCGCTGATCGACGTCCGCGACAAGGTCGACCAGGCCAAGCCGGAACTGCCCGACGAAACCGACGAGCCGACCGTCAACGAGGTCAACTTCAGCCTGTTCCCGGTGGTCGTCGTGACGCTGTCAGGGGATGTCCCGGAGCGCACGCTGCTCAGGCTGGCCCGCGACCTGCGCGACGAAATCGAAGGCGTCACGAGCGTGCTCAAGGCCGAGATCGCCGGCGACCGCGAGGAACTTGTCGAAGTGCTGATCGACCCGGTGCGGGTGGAGAGCTACGGCCTGTCGCCACAGGACGCCATCGACATCGTGCGGAGTTCCAACCTGTTGATCGCCGCCGGCGCCCAGGACACCGGCAAGGGGCGGTTCTCGGTCAAGGTGCCGGGCCTGTTCGAGACCACCCGCGACATCATGACTCTGCCGGTGCGGGTCGACGGCGACGCCGTCGTCGTGCTCTCCGACATCGCCGAGGTGCGCCGCGGCTTCAAGGACCCGGACGGCTTCGCCCGAGTCAACGGCCAGCGGGCGCTGGTGCTCGAGGTGTCGAAGCGCGCCGGCGAGAACCTGATCGAGACCGTCGATGCGGTACGCGCCGTGGTCGCCGAGGAACAGGCGGCCTGGCCCGAGGGTCTGCGCGATGCGGTGAAGGTGTCCTTCGCCCAGGACAAGTCCGACGAAATCCGTAACCGTCTCAACGACCTGCAGAACAGCGTGCTGTTCGCCGTTCTCCTGGTGATGATCGTCGTCGTCGCCGCGCTGGGCACCCGCGCTGCGGGCCTCGTCGGTGTCGCTATCCCGGGATCCTTCCTCACCGGCATTCTGGTGCTGACGGCGCTGGGCCTGACCATCAACATCGTTGTGCTGTTCGCGCTCATTCTCGCCGTCGGCATGCTGGTCGACGGCGCCATCGTCGTCACCGAGATCGCCGACCGCAAGATGACCGAGGGTGAGCCTCGCAAGGTCGCCTATGCCCTGGCGGCGAAACGGATGGCTTGGCCGATCATCGCCTCGACGGCGACCACGTTGGCGGCGTTCCTGCCGCTGGCCTTCTGGCCGGGCGTGGTCGGCGAGTTCATGAAGTTCCTGCCGATCACCGTGCTTGCGGTGCTGTCGGCGTCGCTGTTGATGGCGCTGGTATTCGTGCCGACGCTGGGCGCCTTCGTCGGCAAGCCCGGCGCCGCCGATCCCGAGACCATGCGCCACCTGGCCGGCGGAGAGACCGGACCGCTCGACGACATCCGCGGCTTCACCGGGGCCTATCTTCGCGTGCTGTCGGCGGCGCTCCGCCATCCCGCGAAGGTGCTGTTCGCCGCTGCGTTCCTGCTGGTCGCCATCTGGGGTGGCTACGCCATGTTCGGCAAGGGCGTCGAATTCTTCCCCGACGTCGAGCCGGAAATCGCCAAGCTGCAGGTCCGCGCTCGCGGCAATCTCTCGGTCTACGAGCAGGACGCGATCATGCGCCAGGTCGAGAGCCGCATCCTCGACATGAAGGAGTTCGAGACCGTCTACACCCGCACCGGCACGGCGGAGCAGGGCGAGGAGGCCGAGGACATCATCGGCACGGTGACCCTGGAGTTCATCGACTGGGAGGAGCGGCGGCCGGCGTCGGAGATCCTCGCCGATGTGGAACGGCGCACCGCCAACATCGCCGGCGTGTTCGTCGACCCGCGCGAACAGGAGGCCGGCCCACCCATCGGCAAGCCGATCCAGATCGAGCTGTCGTCACGGTTCCCGGAACTGCTGGAACCCGCCGTCGAGACCGTGCTCGGCGGCCTCAACGGGCTCGACGGCCTGATCAACATCGAGGACAGCCGGCCGCTGCCCGGCATCGACTGGGAGTTGAAGATCGACCGCGCACAGGCGGCCAAGTTCGGCGTCAGCGTCGACACGCTGGGCCGCGCCGTACAGATGGTCACGACCGGCATCAAGGTCGGCGAGTACCGGCCCGACGACACCGACGAGGAGATCGACATCCGGGTGCGCTATCCCGTCGCCTATCGAACCATCGAGGAGTTGGACCGCATCCGCATCAACACCGACGTCGGCCTGGTGCCCATCGGCAACTTGGTCGAGCGCGAGGCCCAGCCCAAGGTCGGCTCGGTCAACCGCACCGACTCGCGGCGCGTGATGACGGTCAAGACCGACGTGCTGGAGGGCGTGCTGCCCGACCAGAAGGTCACCGAGATTCAGGCGTGGATGGCCGGCGCCGGGCTGGATTCGCGGGTCAACGTGAAGTTCAAGGGCGAGGACGAGGAGCAGAAGAAGGCCGAGGCGTTCCTCGGCAAGGCCTTCGGTGTGGCGCTGTTCCTGATGGCCATCATCCTGGTCACCCAGTTCAACAGCTTCTATTCGGCGTTCCTGATCCTGTCCGCGGTCGTGATGTCCACGATCGGCGTGTTCATCGGTCTTTTGATCACCAGCCAGCCGTTCGGCATCGTCATGGGCGGCATCGGCGTCATCGCGCTCGCCGGTATCGTCGTCAACAACAACATCGTGCTGATTGACACCTACGACCGGTTGGCGAAGACCACCAAGACACCGCTGGAAGCGATCCTGCGCACCAGCGCCCAGCGTTTGCGCCCGGTGATGCTGACCACCATCACCACCATGCTCGGGCTGCTGCCGCTGGTGTTCCAGATCAACATCGACTTCCTCTCCCGCCACGCCACGGTCGGCGCGCCGTCGACCCAGTGGTGGACGCAGCTTGCCACCGCCATCGTCTTCGGCCTCGGCTTCGCAACCGTGCTGACCCTCGTCGTCACGCCGTCCGCGCTGATGGTTCGCGCTAACCTCCATGCCTGGCGCCAGGCCCGCAAGGCACGCAAGCTCGAAGTCGTCAAGCACCCCGAACCCGTCAAGGCGGCGGAGTAGGGCGGGCTGGAACGGGCGGTCTAGGCGCCGTTCTCATCGACGAAGTCGGACACCAGGCGCGCGACCTCTTCGGGGGCGTCCTCGGGGCTGTAATGCCCGACCCAGGGCAGGCGGTGGACAAGGCCGTCCGGGAAGGCCTGATGGAACAGCGGCAGGAAATGCTCGGCCTGCAGCGTCCGGTCCGCCTCGCCCCAGATGGCCAGTGCCGGCTTTTTCGCGAGCGCTGCCTGAGTCGTCTCGTCGGGCGTCTTGAACGCGTGCGTGCCGGTCGCGAAGCCCTTGGCCCAGCCGATGGCGCCGGCGGCCTCGTCCGGCGTCGGAAACGGAGCGCGGTAAGCCTCTAGCTACGTGTCGTCGACGATCTCGTTGCGCTCGAACCCGTTCAGCTTGAGTGTCGAGAGGATGGTGTAGTCGAGCTGGCCGAGGACTTGCTCCAGAGTGCCTTCCGCATCGGCCTTGAGAATCCATTAAAACCAGGGCGCGGTGGCGGTGTTGGCCACGAGGCGTTCGACCAGATCCGGCTGGCCGGCCGGCGTCGGACCGTTGACCGAGACAACGCGCTTGATCAGGTCGGGATGACGGATCGCCAGACCCATGCCGGCCGGGCCCCCGAAGTCGTGCATGACCAGCGTCAGATCCTGCAGGCCTAGGGAGAGCACGAAGTGCTCGAGGTTGGCGATGTGGTCCTGAAGCCAGTAGGTCCGATGCCGCGGCGTCGCGCTCTTGCCGAACCCCATGTGGTCGACGGCGATGACGCGATGGTCGGCGGCCCAAACGGGGATTTGCCGCCGGAACAGGTAGCTCCAGGTCGGCTCGCCGTGAAGCAGCAGCAGCGTCTCGGGGCCGGACCCTTCATCGACGTAGTGCATCGGAAAACCCGGCGCGTCGGTGTAGCGCGCGCGGAACGGCCACGTTCCGTCGAAGGTCTGGTCGTCGATCACGGCAGCCATGATCAATCTCCTTTTCGTTGCGGCTCAACCCGCCGGCCCGAAGGACTCGGTGTGGATGTGCTCGGCCGGCACGCCGCGCCGCTCCAGCTCCGTCTGCACGTTGGCCATGAATCGCGTCGGGCCGCAGAGGAAGTACTGGGCCTCGGGGTCGACGACGAGGCGGTCCAGCAGCACGCTGTCGATGCGGCCGTCGCTGTCGAAGTCCTTGCCGATCTCGTCCTCGGGACGCGGTTGGCTGTAGGCCGTGTGCAGGCGGATGCCGGCGTGCCGCGCGGCCAGGTCCCGGACCTCGTTTGCCAGCGCGTGGTGCGCGCCGTCGCGCGCGCCATGGACGAAGATGACCGGGCGTGCTCCGTCCCCGGCGGCCAGCGCGTGGAGCATGCTGACCATCGGGGTTACGCCGACGCCGGCGCTGACGAGCGCGATCGGACAGGCCTCGCAGGACAGAACGAAGTCGCCCGACGGTCGGCGCGCGTTGATGAACGCGCCGGGTTCGACGTGATCGTGCAGGAAGCGCGATGCCAGACCGTGCGGCTCGCGTTTGACGCTGATCCGGTATCGGTAGTCGTTCGGTGACCCCGAGAGCGAGTAGGTGCGGCGCACCGGCTCCGTCCGTCCCGGAATCGCCAGCTCGATCGGCAGATGCTGGCCGGCCTCGAACCCGGGCAGCGGTCCGCCGTCCCGCGCCTCGAACACGAACGAGGTCACGTCCTCGGTCTCGCGGACCTTCTCGACCAGCCGCAGGGTCCGCACCGAATCGGCGTCCGCATCCCACCGCAGCGGCAGGGCCGCCGGCAGTTCGACGACCTCCTCGATGTCGAACATCACCAGCCGGCGCGCGCCGGCAACGCGCGCCACGGCACCCGAGTCCCAGTCGATCGTCGCCCGGCCCGTCAATTGCAGCAGGCTGCCGGTCTCGAAATCGACGAACAGGAACCCGGCCCGCGGGTCCAAAACCAGGTTGCCGATGGTGTTGAAGTGGTTGTTGCCGGCGTAGTCGGGGAACACCAGCCGCGTCTCGCCCACAACCGTGACGAAGCCCGGATCGCCCCCCCCGGTGGGAGGCATCCATGCCGTAGGCCGGGTCCTCGGCCTCGCCCCGGTACCCCGTGGCGATGAAGAAGGTGTCGGCCGAGGCGACCCACGCGGTCTGCGACGGCGTGAGCCGCGTGCCTCTCGACGGCGCACCTGCCGACACGTCGCCGACGTAGCGCCATTCGCGCTCGCGGATGTATTGCGGGCAGTTCCCGAATGTCTGGTCCACAGTGCAGACGATCGCACCGGTCTCGGTTCTTCCGATGCGACCGTTGACGCGGTTGCGCCGCCGCGTCGCCAGCTCGATGCCGAGGATGCCGATATCTGCCCCGGGCACGAAGGCGCGCTCCAGGGCGTCGCCCGAAACGGGCTTGGTGTCGATCACCAGCGACACGGGATCGGGCGACGTCACGAAGCCCTCGCGATCGGCGAGCATGGTCGCCCACGGTCGTCCCCGCTCGTCGCGGGCGGCGACGACGAGGAACGGCATCGCCGTGTGGAACGCCCGGTGTTCCTCGGGCAGAAAGGGCCGCACGACCTTGCGCGCCCAGTCCTCGATCTCGCGGACGCCAAGGCGCTCCTGCACCTGGTGCTCGCCGAGGTGGAAGGGGGAGTCGGATTCGATAACCGGTTTGTCCATGTTTGCCTCCTCGACCGAAGGGGCGGTGCGCCACCGCGGCGCACCGCCGCGTCGGGACTCAAGCTGCCTTCGCCCTGGCCAGATCGACCTTGGGGAAATCGATCTCGGTTTCGGCGACGTGATTGACGTAGTTGGTGAAGATGTTCGCCACCACATGCGCGACGATCTCGGCGATGGCGCCGTCGTCGTGGCCGGCGGCACGGACCGCCGCGATGTCGTCGTCGCTGACGAAGCCTCGCTTTTCGACCACGGCGCGGGCGAACACAAGCGCCGCGTCGAGGGCGGGATCTGAGGAGTGCCCGTCGAGGCGGCGATCGATCTCGACGTCGTCCACCTTCAGGCTTTTCGACAGCGCCGTGTGAGCCGACGCGCAGTACTCGCACGCATTGGCGCCGGCGACGGCGAGGGCGAAGGCCTCGCGGGTCTTGGCGTCGAACCGGCCGCCGGCCAGCGCCTCGTTGATGCCGAAGTAGGCCTTCAGCGCGGCCGGGGCGTTGGCGATCGTGCGGATGATGTTCGGCGTCATGCCGAGCTTCTTCTGCACGCCGTCGAGAAGCACCTTGGCTTCGCCGCTGGCGGTGGCGGGGTCGACGGGGGTCAGTCGGGGCATGGTTGCTCTCCTCTATCGAATGGTTGGTGGTCGCGCCCTTGGTCCGGTCAGCGGGTGGCGCGGATGTCCCGCAAGGCGTCTCCGAGGATCCACAGGGCGGCGCCGAGCAGCACGGCGTCCTTGATCAGGAACTGTCCGGGGACGACGGAAAGCGCCGGAAAACCGCCCAGGCTCGGTTCCCACCCGGGGGCGGTAAACAGGAACGTCGGGGTCACCGCCGTCGTCCCGGCGACCAGCGCGGCACCGGCGGCGCCGGCCACCGCCGACAACGGCCGGGCAGCCAGAAGCGCCGCCGCCGTCACCTCGACGATGCCAATGAGGTTGGCCGCACCGCGTACATCGAAGATCGCGTAGAGCCACGACATCAGCGGGCTCGAGGCGACCAGGCCTTCGATGGCGCCGGCCTCGTAGGCGGTGAACTTCATCGCCCCGATCCAGCCGAAGACGAGGACGAGGCCGTAAAGCGTGACGAGCTGGCCGGCCCGGGCCACACCGGCGGCGTGGTCGCCGACCGCGACGGCGCGGCTGGCCGGGTTGAGGGTTGCGTCGGTCATGTCGGTCTCCTTCGTGGTCCGATGCTGGCCGTTCACGCGGCCGGCGCGATGAACTCCATGCGGATGCCGCCCGGGATGAAGCACATCATGTGTTTCGTCGGTCCGCCCATCAGCGGTTCCGGTGCGAACTCGATATCGACGCCGGTCGTTGCGTCGAGGGTGTGGTAGAGGCCGTCGAGGGCGTCTCCGTTCTCGACGGTCATGGCGAAATGGTGCAGGCCGACGTTGTTCTTGCGGTCGAACGGGACCGCGTTCATCGGGTCCGTCGCCTGCCACAGGGTGATCATCGTGGTGCCATCGCTCAGGAAGACAGCCGGGTAGTCCGGCAACTCGCCGAGTTCGGCGAAACCGAGCGTGTCGACAAAAAAGGACTGGGATTCGGCCAGGTCCGGAACGGTGAGGCCGATGTGATGGGCGCCTCGGGTAACGGCGGTCTTTGTCATCGCTCGTGCACTCCTTGCTGTCGGGCGTCGCCCGCCTGTCGGAGGCGGCGCGGCCCTTAGGTTTGCCATCTCCCGAGACCCGAACGCCGACTCCAAGAAGTCGGAGAGAGCCTCGGCTCGCCTGCGATCATCGTCTCGAATGCTCCCGGCGTATTTCAGCGATCGGCATTTCAGAATCATGCACCTCAGCTTTGACGATCGCGTTCCCCCGGCACGGCGTTTTGCCTTAGGATTCGGGCACGGTCCGGGTGTCGGGGAAGCGATGGACAGACAGGAAATGCGCCTCGATGCGCCGCCGAGCCTCAGCGTGCCGGAATGGGGCCGGCGCATCCGCTTGGACAAGTTCGTGATCGAGCTGGTGCCGGCGGGGGAGCGCACCTTCAACGTGAAACTGCCGAAGACCCTCGCCACGATTAGCTTCAGCACCGACGAGGGAGCCAGCTCGCTGGCCGGCGACCGCATGCGGCACTACGAGCGGCGGCCCTACGAGTACATCGTCGTCCCCGCCAATTTCCCGCTCCGCGGCGAATCCAAGGCGGCGCCGGAGGTGCTATCGTTCTCGTTCAACTTCGACGAGGTGCGCACGGATGTCGCCGCGGCGTTGCAGCTTCCGCCGGAGCGCCTGGAGCCGCGCGTGATCATCGGCGGCCCCAAGCCGTTCACCACCGAGATCGCCCAGCGCATCCGCCGCCACATGAGGGCCGAGGTGGTGTCCCATGACTACCTTCGCGCGCTCGGCTTCGCTCTCATCGTCGAAATGCTGCGCCTGCCGCCGCGCCAGCACGCGACCGGCCGCGGGACAACGCTCAGCGACCGGGTGCTGCGCACGATCCTCGGCTACATCGACGCCAACCTGGACGCCAATCTGTCGCTCGAATCCCTCGCCGGGCTGGCGGGGGTGCAGACGCATCAGTTCGGCCGGGCCTTCAAGCGCAAGGTCGGCGAGCCGCCGCACCAGTACGTGCTGGCCCGCCGGATCGAGGCCGCCCATGCGCTGCTGCGGACGACCGACGATGCCATCGCCGACATCGCCTACGCGACCGGGTTCTCGTCCCAAAGCCACATGACGACGACTTTCCGGCGCGAGATCGGCGTCACGCCCGCTCAGATCCGGAATCGAGTCGGCCCGTAGCCGGTCATGCCTGGAGCGTTTCCCGCGTCAGCCAGGCGACGTGCGGGGGCACGGCACGGTCTGGCCTGTCTCAGCCAGCGGCCTCAATCTCGTGCTGCCAAGGTGGGTTCGCGCTGGCGCGGCCGACGACAACGGCTGCAACGTGCGTGGCGAAATCCAGCGCCGAACGCAAGGTGCTCTCATCAATCGACTTGAGGACATCTTTGCGCAGGGCACCGTGCCGTCGCAGGCTGGCCAGGAACCCCGCATTGAAGGTGTCGCCGGCGCCGACCGTATCGACCACGGTCACCGGCATCGACGGCACCGTGACGTCGAAGGTTCGTGTCACGGATCGCGCTCCGTCCCCGCCCATTGTCAAGGTGACGATCGAGACTCCGGCATCGATCCAGCCGCGAGAAAGCGTCTCGAAATCGCCATCCGGGTGGAGCCAAGCCAAGTCCTCCTCCGAGACCTTGACGATGTCGCTCATTGCGATCATCCGCTTTAGGCGGCCGCGGTAGGCCGCTTCATCAGTGACGAAGCCGGGCCGGATATTGGGGTCCAGCGACATGACCGATGTCTCGTGGTGGCGCAGCATCACGTCCTCGAACGTTGCGCCGCAGGGATCCGGGATCAGGCTGATCGCGCCAAAATGAAAGGCCTGGATGGATGCCGGCAGGTTCGGAACGGCCGACGTTTCGAGCATCCGGCCGGCCGTGTTCTCGTCGACGAAGGTGTACTGGGCGTTCCCGTTGTTGAGGGTGACGAAGGCGAGGGTGGTCGGCCTCGGACTGCGCACGCAATAGGCCGTTCCAACGCCGGACTCATCCAAACAGGTGATCAGATTCTCGCCGAAAATGTCCGTCGATATGCCGGACAGGAAACTCGTCTCCTCGCCAAGCCGGCCAAGGGCCACCGCGGTGTTGAACAGCGCACCGCCGGGTACCGGAAGGAACGCCGCGCTGCCGTCGTCGAGGACCCGGGGCAGCATGTCGACAAGGGCTTCGCCGCAACAGAGGATCACGAAAGACCTCCGTTTACATAAGTCTCGAGCGTTCCCGCGGTGCCGTCCCGGTACAACGCATTGACGGCCCGGGTGAAGGCGGCCGCGAAGGTGGCGTTGTCGGCCAACGGTCCGAAGATGTCGGTCATCGACAGGAATGCGGTCGGGTCGTGTTCCGCGCGGCGTGCGTTTTCGGTGAGGCGCTCCGCGTTCTCGTCGTCGACGGTGAGCGGCTCACCGTCCGCTCCTTTTCCCGCGCAATAGCGGCACTAGAGGGCGACTTCCAGGGCAAGGCCATCGATACTCCGGCCGGCCTCCAGGCGGTCGGCGAGGGTCGGCAGGATGAACTTCGGTTGACGGTTCGAGCCATCGAGGCAGAGCCGCGGAACGGTGTCGCCGATCTCGGGATTGGCGAACCGCTCAAGGACCGTCGCCAAGTAGGCCGGAAACTCGATCCCGGATATGGGCGCCAGCGTGGGGATGATCTCCTCGCGTTCGAGCTTTTCGAGATACCCCCGGATCAGGGGATCACGCGCGGCGTCATGGGCGAAGTGGTGTCCCAGCAACGCGCCGGCATAGGCAATCGCGGCATGACCACCGTTGAGGATGCGGAGCTTCATGAGTTCGTAGGGCGCGACATCGGCGACGAACTCGACGCCGACCTTTTCCAGAGCCGGTCGCCCGGCGGAAAAGCGGTCCTCGATGACCCATTGCCGGAAAGGCTCGCAGACAACGGGCGAGGCGTCCTTGATACCGAACTGTGTCGATGCTAGGCGCCGCTCCCGCTGGCCGGTGGCCGGCGTGATGCAATCGACCATGCCGTTGGGAAAGGCGACTTCCGAGTCGACCCAACGTGCCAGATCCGCCGAGTCTGCTCCCGCCAATCCCACCATGGCCTGACGGGTGACGTTGCCGTTTTCCGGCAGGTTGTCGCACGAGAGGACGGTAAAGGCCGACAGTTTCCGGCGGCGCCGAAGTCTCAGCCCGGCGAGGAGAATACCGAAAACGGTACGGGGGTTGGCCGGATCTTCCGTGTCATGGACGATGTCGGGATGACTGGTATCGAAGCCGCCCGTTTCGGCGTCGATATAGTAGCCGCCTTCCGTGACCGTCAGCGAGACGATACGGATGTCCGGACGGGCCAGGGTCTTGACCAGCGCATTCGGGTCTACCGGAAGGTAGTCGATCATCGCACCGCAGACGCTCGCCGTGTATCCGGTGGGGTCGAGCTCGATAACCGTCGACAGGCAATCCTGGTCCAGAAGCAGGTCCCGCATCCGGGCGTCATTGGGGCGTACACCGGCGCCGACAATGCCCCAGTCGTGATCGCTGCCCACGTTGAACAGGCGGTTCACGTAGATGGCCTGGTGGGCTCGATGGAAGTTGCCGACCCCGATATGCATGATCCCGGGGGTGATCTTGGCCCGGTTATACCGCGGCACGGAGACGTCGCCCGAGAGATGATCGAGCGATTCCTGATTCAGCTTGATTGCACTCATCAGCTCATCCAATTCCCACCATCAACGTTGAACGTCTGGGCCACCACGTAGTCGCTCTCCGCGCTGGCGAGGAAGATCGCCATGCCGGTAAGGTCCTCAGCCGTGCCCATGCGGCCGATGGGAACCTCGGCGCCGACGAGGCGTTTCTTTTCGCCTGGCGGACGGTTCTCGTACTTGGCGAACAGCGCCTCCACGCCGTCCCAGTGCTCGCCCTCGACGACACCGGGCGAGATCGCGTTGACGTAGATGCCGTGCTCGATGAGGTTCAGGCCGGCCGATTGGGTCAGGCTGATGACCGCCGCCTTGCTGGCGCAATAGACGGCGACCAAGGGTTCGCCCCGTCGCCCGGCCTGGCTCGCCATGTTGATGATCTTGCTGCCACGGCCGCGGTCGATCATCGACCGGGCCACCGCCTGAAGAGTGAACAGGGTTCCCAGCACGTTGATCGCGAAGACCCGGTCGTAGCTCTCGCGGCTTATCTCGACGATGGGCGCCATGTCGAAAATGGCCGCGTTGTTGACCAGGATGTCGATGCCCCCGGTCTTTTCGGCCACCGCTTCGACCGCGCGGTCGATCGACTGCTGATCGCGGACGTCGAGGGGAACGGCGAAGCAGTCCGATCCAATCTCGGCGGCGGTCGTCTCGGCCCGCGGTGCATCGATGTCACCGATCGCGACGACCGCCCCTTCGCGGACATAGGCTTCGGCGAAAGCCCTGCCGATGCCGCGAGCCGCGCCGGTGATCAAAGCGGACTTGCCCGCCAGCCGTTTCACCGGGTCGCCTTTCCGTCCTTGTCGAAGCGGTAGATCTTGTCCTCGGGCGCGGTGATGCCGATTTCGTCGCCGTAGCTCGCACCGACCTCGCCGGACGCGCGCACGGTCAGGTTGCCGACGCCCGCCACCGTCACGTGGAGGAAGGTGTCGGAGCCCAGGTGCTCGGCGACGCCCACCGTGCCCCGCCACAGGCCGCCGTCCTTCGACAGCTCCAGGTGCTCGGGCCGCACGCCGATGGTGTGCGCATCGTGCTTGCTCGCCTCCGGCCCATCGATCAAGTTCATCTTCGGTGAGCCGATGAACCCGGCGACGAACAGGTTGGCTGGCGTGCGATAGAGCTCCAACGGCGAGCCCACCTGTTCGATGAACCCGGCCCGGAGAACGACGATCTTGTCGGCCATGGTCATCGCCTCGACCTGGTCGTGGGTCACGTAGATCATCGTCGTCTCCAGGCTCTTGTGCAGCTCGGAGATCTCGAGGCGCATGTTGACCCGGAGCGCCGCGTCCAGGTTCGACAGCGGCTCGTCGAACAGAAACGCCTTCGGTTCGCGGACGATCGCCCGGCCAATGGCGACGCGCTGCCGCTGCCCGCCGGACAACTGCCCGGGCCGCCGATCGATGTAGTCCGACAGATTCAAGACCTGGGCGGCGCCGTCGACCTTTCGCTCGATCTCGGCGGCGTCCATTCCGGCCATCTTCAGCGGAAAGGCGATGTTCTTGCGCACCGACATGTGCGGGTAGAGAGCATAGGTCTGAAAGACCATGGCGAGACCGCGCTTTGCGGGACGGATGTCGGTCGCATCCTGGCCGTCAATCTCGATCGTGCCGGACGACACGTCTTCGAGACCGGCGATGAGCCGCAAGAGGGTCGATTTCCCGCACCCCGAGGGGCCGACAAAGACCACAAACTCGCCCTCGTTGATCTGCAGGTCCAGCGGCGGGATGACCTCGGTGTCGTCGAAGCTCTTGGACACCTGCTTGAGAGTGATGTTTCCCATTTCAAATTCCTCCCGTCTTACGGGTCTATTTCACTGCGCCGAAGGTCAATCCGCGCACGAGCTGCTTCTGGCTGAACCAGCCCATGATCAGGATCGGCGCGATCGCCATGGTCGAAGCCGCCGAAAGTTTGGCGTAGAAGAGGCCTTCGGGACTGGAGTAGCCGGCGATGAACGCCGTCAGCGGCGCGGCCTCCGCGGCCGTCAGGTTGAGGGTCCAGAACGCCTCGTTCCACGCCAGGATGATGTTCAGCAGCAGGGTCGAGGCGATGCCCGGAACCGCCATCGGCGTCAGCACGTGGACGACCTCGGACCACAACGTCGCCCCGTCCATCCGCGCGGCCTCGAGGATCTCGCCCGGGATCTCCTTGAAGTAGGTGTAAAGCATCCAGATGATGATCGGCAGGTTGATCAGCGTCAGCACGATGGTCAGCCCGAACCGGGTGTCGAGCAGGCCCGCGTCCCGGAAGATCAGGTAGATCGGGATCAGGACGCCGACGGGCGGCAGCATCTTGGTGGACAGCATCCACAGCAGCACGTCCTTGGTCCGCTTTCCGGGCACGAAGGCCATGGACCACGCCGACGGGATGGCGATCAGCAGGCCAAGAAGGGTCGAACCCAACGAGATCACCACCGAATTCATGAAGTGGCGGAAGTAGTTCGACCGTTCCTGGACCTCGCCGTAATTCTCCAGCGTCCAGTCGAACGCGAGGAACAGAGGCGGCGAGGCGATGGCTTCGGCCTCGGTCTTGAAGCTCGTCAGGACCGTCCACAGGATCGGGAAGAAGATCAGCAGGCCGACGCCCCATGCCAGGGCGGTGGTCACGGCCTTGCGGCGATTGGTGACTTGGCGTGCCATGGGTCTAGGCCTCCAGGTTCTTGCCGATCATCCGCATCAGGAAGATCGCGACGATGTTGGCGAGAATGACCGCGATGATGCCGCCGGCGGAGCCGCTGCCCACGTCGAACTGCAGCAGCGACTGCGCGTAGACCAGGAAGGTGATGTTGGTCGACGCGTAGCCTGGGCCGCCGTTGGTGGTGACGAGGATCTCGGCGAAGATCGACAACAGGAAGATGGTCTGGATCAGGATCACCACGGTGATCGCCCGCGAGAGGTGGGGCACGACGATGAAGACGAAGCGATTGAGCACGCTCGCGCCGTCCATCTCCGCCGCCTCCAGCTGATCCTGGTCCAGGGATTGCAGAGCCGTAAGCAGGATCAGGGTCGCGAACGGCAGCCATTGCCAAGCGACGATCAGGGTGATCGAGAACAGCGGCGCTTGGCCGAAGAAATCGAACGGTTCGAGGCCCACGACCTTGGCCGCGTGGGCGAACAGGCCGTTCACCGGGTTCATGAACATGTTCTTCCACACCAGCGCGGACACGGTGGGCATGACGAAGAACGGCGCGATCACCAGAATGCGCACGATCCCCTGGCCCCAGACCGGCTGATCGAGCAGCAGCGCGAGCGCCGTGCCGCCGGCGATGGTGATGAGGAGGACGCCACCCACCAGGAGCAGGGTGTTGCCAAGCGCCTCGAAGAACGCTGGATCGGTGACGAAGAACTCGTAGTTCAGGAGGCCGATGAATTCTTCCGTTCCGGGCGAGAGCAGGTTGTAGCTCTGGAAGGAAAACCAGATCGTCATCGAGAGCGGCACGATCATCCAGCCCAACAGAAGGACGACCGAGGGCGAGATCATGAATCGCGGGGCAGTTCGGGATTGGTCGGTAGCCATGGGGCGTCTCGCGCCGAAAGAGGCGTGGGGCCGGCCGGCTGACCGGCCCCACCAGTTGGGGGAGGTTGGACTACTTCGGATAGCCGGCCTTGCGCATGGCCCGGTGCGTCAGGGCCTAGGCGTTCTTCAGCGCCTGGTCGGCGGAGATGTTGCCCGCAAGGGCGGCCGCGAACTGCTGCCCCACCGCCGTGGCGATCCCCTGGAACTCGGGGATGGCGACGAACTGGATGCCGACGTAGGGAACCGGATCGACGGTCGGCTTGGTCGGATCGGCCGAGTTGATGCTCTTCAAAGTCATCTCGGCGAACGGCACCTTGGCGTACTCGGGGTCGGCGTAGAGCGACGCCCGGGTGCCCGGCGGCACGTTGGCCCAGCCTTCCTTGGACGCCACCAAGGCGAGGTAGTCCTTGGACGTCGCCCAGGCGATGAACTTCTTCGCGCTGTCGAGCTTTTTCGAGCCGGCGGGAACCGCGAGGCTCCAGGCCCACAGCCAGTTGCCGCGCTTGCCGAGACCGGTATCCGGGGCCAGGGCGAAGCCGACCTGGTCGGCGACCTTGCTGTCCTTCGGATTGGTCACGAACGAGGCGGCAACGGTGGCGTCGATCCACATGCCGCACTTGCCGGACTGGAACAGGGCCAGGTTCTCGTTGAAGCCGTTGGACGAGGCCCCCGGAGGGCCGGCGTCCTTCATCAGACCGAGGTAGAAGGTCAGGGCCTTCTTCCAGGCGGCGGTGTCGAACTGCGGCTTCCAGTCCATGTCGAACCATCGGGCGCCGAAGGAGTTCGCGGTGGCGGTCGGGAACGCCATGTTCTCGCCCCAGCCGGCCTTGCCGCGCAGGCAGATGCCGAAGACCTCATTCTTCTTGTCGGTCATCGCGCGGGCGGCCTGGGCGATGAAGTCCCAGGTCGGCGCCTCGGGCATAGTCATGCCGGCTTTATCCATCAGGTCCTTGCGGTACATGACCATGGAACTCTCGCCGTAGAACGGTGCCGCGAAGAGCTTGCCGTCGACGGTCAGACCGCCCCGGATGGCCGGCAGGATGTCGTCGACGTCATAGGCGGCGGGAAGATCGTTCAACGAGACCAGCCAGCCCCGTTTGCTCCAGATCGGCACCTCGTACGTGCCGATGGTCATGATGTCGTACTGTCCACCCTTGGTGGCGATGTCCGTTGTCACGCGCTGGCGGAGCACGTTTTCTTTCAGCACGACCCAATCGAGCTCGATGTCGGGGTTCTTTGCGGTGAACTCTCCGGACAGCTTCTGCATCCGGATCATGTCGCCGTTGTTGACGGTGGCGATGGTCAACTTGGTGGCGGCCGCGGCCGTGCCGGCGAGCGATGCCGCGAGCATCGCTCCGGTCAGGATTCTGAGCGGGGTCTTGAACATGCAGCTTCTCCCAATCTCGTTCTCAATGAGTGTGAGCATTTGCTATACGGTTGAGCAATTGCTCACACATGGAAAGAGGGCTGTCAACGGCTTTTTTTGCCGCCGGGCCGAGGCAGCATGCGGATCGCCCCATCCTGGGCACAAGAAAATGTCTGAAGATCAGTGGGTAAGGGCTTGGGCGGGCTGAGAAAATGTCAGCCGACCAGGGCTTCGGCCGTCGATTCGTCCGTTATGAGACCCGTTATCCAGCGACTGGCAAGCGCGCCCCGGATGGCCCGCAGCTTTTTCGGACCACGCGCCACGCCGATGATGAGTCGTTCAGCGGGTTGATTGAGTGGAACGCTGGCGACGCGGTCATTGGTCTCTCCGGCGATCAAGGCGCCCTGATCGTCGTAGGCCCAACCGACGATCTCCCCGGCACCTCCCGCGACGATCAGATCGTCGAGTTCGCTTTGGGTGATGAAGCCGTCGGTCAGCAATGGCGGTTCGTCATCGATTTCGCCGATGCCGACGAACGCTATATCCGCAGACTGTGCGAGGGCGATGTTGCTGCGGATCGGTTTCTGGGCGCACAGGATGTCGCGCTCTTCCCGCGATGTCGCGACGACGGGGACCGCCATGGGATAGTGGGGGGCCTGCGTGGCATCGCCGATCCTCATGATGACATCGTTGAAGCTCGCCGAGCCATCCGGCGCGAGGTTGCCGACAAGCGATACCACCTTGTGATGAGGGCAATTCATCGCCGATATCTGCTCCACGGCACCCTTGATTTCACGACCGGTGCCCAGGGCCATGACGATGGGGCTCTTGGCCTCGAGGGCCTTCTCCATTTCGACCGCCGCAACCTGCGCGATGCCCAGCGCCGGATCATCCGACGACGGGTCGGCCAAGGTGACTTCGCAGAAGTCCAACCGGTACCGGTCCTTGAGGCGGTGCGCCAAATCCATGCACTGCGCAATGGGATGGTCCAGCCTGAACTTGATCAGGCGTTCGCGGGCGGCCAAGGCAACGAGCCGCTGCGCCGATTGCCGAGATATACCCATCTTTTCGGCAATCTCGTCCTGGGTGTTCTCGGCGACGTAATAGAGCCAGCCGGCACGTGCGGCATCGTCCAGGCGGTTGTGCTCATTGTGACCGTGTTTTGGCATCGCAGAACGATATCGCTGTGGTCTCGGGTGCCCACCGAGCAACGTAGGCATTTGCTCAGCGGAAAAGCAATTGCTCTACTATGTAGACGCGATCTCGGGCGTTTGGTCAACCCCGGACCCACACGGAAGCGGGAAATGAGGTCAACGACGAGCCACGGCCGCAATATCAACCTCAAATCACGCGATTCGCCAGGTCCTCGTCGTTCTTGAGCCGCCGGCAGGTGTCGACGGCGACGGCGACGCTGCGCTCCAGGGTCTCCCGCGTCAGCCAGGCGACGTGCGGGGAAACGACGACGTTGTCGAGCGCGAGGATCGGGTCGTCCTCGGGCAGGGGCTCGGCGGCAAACACGTCGAGGCCGGCGGCGCCCAGGTGCCCGGACATCAAAGCCTCGTACAGCGCTAGCGGTTCGACGACGCGGCCCCGCGCCGTGTTGATCAGGATGCTTCCCGGTTTCATCTTGGCGATCGCGTTCGCATCGATCAGGTTTTGGGTGTCCGGGGTGAGCGGGACATGCACCGAGACGATGTCCGCGGTCCTGAGCAGCGGATCGAGCTCCATCCACTCCGCGTCGGCGGAAGGTTTCTGGCTCGTCGCCGTGTAGAGAATGCGGGCGCCGAGGCACTTGAGGACGGGCGTCAACCTCGCCGGAATCTCCCCGAAACCGACGAACCCGACGGCCTTGCCGGAGATCTCGCCGAGGCTGTCCTGGACTTCGTCGGCGAACGCCCAGCCCCGCCCCATACGGATTTCGTGATCGAAGAACGTCAGGCGCCTGAGCGCCGACAGCATGAGCAGCAGGGTCATCTCGGCGACGGCCTGACTGTTGGTCCCCGGCAGTTTGCAGACGCGGACCCCGTGGGCCCGGGCGGCGGCGAGATCAATGGTGTCGACACCGACGCCGAACTTGTGAATGAGCTTGAGGTTGGGGGCGGCGGCGATGTGCTCGGCGGTGATCGGCGCCAGCACGTGCCAGAGCACCTCACAGGATCCGAGGGCGGCGGTGAACAGGTGGCGATCCTTGACCGGGATGACCTCGACGTCGAGGCCGTCCGCGGCGAGGGTCCGCAGGCTGCCGACAAGGGCCGGCCCGGCGTCGTAGTGAAAAACCACCTTCATGGGATGCGCCCGGTCCTTACCGTCCCCAGGGGAAGCTCGCGCGTGGTGCGAGGCGACCTCCACCCTGTCCCAGACTCTCGGCGATGCGCAAGCCCTCGTTCCACTTGGCCATGCGTTCCGAGCGGGCGAACGAGCCGACCTTCAATTGCTTCACCCCCCATCCCACGGCGAGATGGACGATGGTGGTATCCTCGGTTTCGCCCGAGCGGGCCGAGACGATGGCCTCCCAACCCGCGGCCCGCGCCGCCTCCAGCGCCGCCCTGGTTTCGGTGAGCGTGCCCGCCTGGTTGGGCTTGATGAGCGCGGTGTTGCACGCTCCCATGGCCGCGGCCTCTCCGATCCGCGCGGCGGTCGTGCAGATGAAGTCGTCGGCGACGACCTCGACCGCACCGCCGGCCGCAGCGGTGAACGACGCCATCGCTGCGGCATCGTCTTCGCCGAGGGGGTCCTCGATGGCGACGATGGGGTAGCGCTCGAGCCAGCCCAGCAGCATCCCGGCGAGGCCATCCGAGTCGACGGTCTTGCCGTCGGTCGACAGCTGGTAGCGTCCGCCGCTGCCGAAGTCCGTCGCCGCGATGTCGAGGGAAATGGCGACGTCGTCGCCCGGCGTGAACCCGGCCCCCTCGATCGCCCGGACGAGGTAGTCGAGGGCCTGTTCGTTGGACTCGAAGGCAGGCCAGTAGCCGCCTTCGTCGGCGACGCCCTGAAAGAGGCCGGCGTCGGCCATGATCCTGCCGGCGGCCCGGTAGACCTCGGCGGTCCAGTCCAGGGCCTGCGCGTAAGACCCGGCGCCGACGGCGATGACCATGAAGTCCTGGACATCGACCCGCCGGCCCGCATGCGCGCCGCCGCCGAAGATCTGAATCTCCGGCAACGGCAGGAACGCATCCGCGCGATCGCCCGCGAGGAACCGCCAGAGCGGTTGTCCCGCCGCCGCGGCCGCCGCGTGGGCGATGGCCATGGACGTGGCGATCAGCGCATTGCCGCCGAGCCGGCTCTTGTCCGGCGTGCCGTCCAGATCGATCAGCGCCCGATCGGCCCGATCCTGGTCCCGAACATCGAGGCCCCGCAAGCGGTCGGCGATCTCGCCATTGACAGCCGCGACGCCGCCGGTCACGTCGTATCCGCCGAAGGCGGACCCGCCATCCCGCTTGTCGACCGCCTCGCCGCTGCCCGTCGAGGCGCCGGCCGGGGCGATTGCCCGTCCGACGGCACCGCCGGCCAGATGGACTTCGGCTTCGATGGTCGGGCGTCCGCGGGAATCCCAGACGCGCCTGCCGATGACGGAGACGATGTCGGTGCTCATTTCAACAGCTCCTCGGCCCAGGCATTGGCGACGTCGTTGAGCCGCGACGGCGGTTTGAACAGTAGCGCCCGCGCGCACTGGCGGACCTTCTCCTTGTCGGCTTCGTCGGTGACGTACTCGACCGGCGATTTGCCGTCGACCCGGGCGAGGAACAGGCCCGGCAACAGGCTGGCGGCCCGCGCCTCTATGGCGTCGCGGTCTTCCCAATCGACCTCCGCGAGATAGGCGGCCGACATCGTCTCGAAGCACGACAGGAAACCGTCCCTCGCCGAGGGCGTCCACAGGCACTTCAACAGGAAATGGTTGACGCAGAAGGCGATATCGAAGGCCGGATCGCCGATACAGGCGCATTCGGCGTCCAGGAACACCGGGCCGCCGGGACCGAGCAGGATGTTCTTCGGGCTGACGTCGCCATGGATCATCGCCTGGCGCGTCTCCGCGGTCCTTTGGCTGAGCCCGAACAACTGGTCTTTCAGGTCCGGGTGCCGGGCGGCCGTGGCTTCCAGGTAGGGCTCCAGCCGGATGTCGTAGAAGATGTCCGTCCGGGGGAAGCGCGCCTTGACCGCGTCGTCGTTGGCCGTTTTCGCGTGAATGAGTCCCAGCCGCTCGCCGGCGAGCCGGGCCTGATCCGGGTCCGCCCGCCCGTCGCGAAGCTCAGTTTTCCATAGCTTATGTGTCGCCGGGTCGAGGTATTCCATCGCGCAGAGCATGAGCGTTTCGTCGTGGGCGAGGATGCGCGGTGCCGAGCCGGGCACCTTCTCGTTGGCGGTCCGGTACCAGGCGACCTCATAGAGGTTCCGCTCGACCGGGGCCTGCCAGTCCGCTGCGACCTTCAGTTTCGACAACGCCCGCTTGACGCAGAAGACGCGGTCCCCGGCGGTCACCTTCCAGATGTCGGAGGAAACCCCGCCGGTCAGCGGCTCGAACGTCGCACCGCAATAATCTGGAAGGAGGCCGCGCTCCCGCAGGCTGCGCAGCGTTTGTTCGTCGAGCGTCGGCTGTTCGATCGGCGGCATTGGCGTCGCGCCTCTCTGGGTGATCTACCGATTGCGCGGAGCATTTGAAACTCTGCGGCCTACTCCCCTGGTCCCTCGGCGGGGGTGCCGGTCGCCGGCGGAGGGGCAGGCGGTGACGCGGCGGCGTCGCGGCGCTTATGCAGGACATATGCCCGGGCGCCGATGGGGATCGAGATGACGTAGGCGAGCGCGGTGACCGAGAGCGTGGTCCACGGCGCGCTGACCAGGAACGCCAGATACAGGCCGATGCCGAGCATCGTTGGCAGCACGCCGCTGGGGGCGATACGGATCTTCTTGAACGAGTAGGTGCGGATGCGGCTGACCATAAGCCCCGACGCCGTGACCATCACGATCGCGACGACGAACGGCTCGCGGAGGAATTCGGCGTCGGTCTGGAACCACAGCACCATCGGAATGAGCGCCAGTCCGCCGCCGGCAGGCGACGGCACGCCGGTGAAGAAGTTGCGGGTCCAGGCCGGCTGCTCGGTGTCGTCCAACGCCGTGTTGAACCGCGCCAGCCTGAGCGCGCAGCAGATGGCATAGAGCAGCACCAACGACCATCCGAAACGCCCGGCGTCGGCGAGCGCCCAGATGTAGAGCACGACGGCGGGTGCGACGCCGAAGCACAGGAAATCGGAGAGCGAATCCAGCTCGGCGCCGAACTTGCTGGCGCCCTTGAGGATGCGGGCGATGCGCCCGTCCAGGCCATCGAGCACGGCGGCGACGACGACGGCGAGGACGGCAATTTCCCAGCGCTCCTGCAGGGCGAAGCGGATCGAGCTGAGTCCGAAGGCAAGCGCCAGCAGCGTCAGCATGTTGGGTATCATGCGGTTGATGTGCAGACCGCCAAGGCGTTCGCGCGGCGAACTCATCGGAGGATGCCCTCGCGCGCCGGTTCCTGGGCGCGCAGATCGGCGATCACCGTCTCGCCGGCGACGGCGCGCTGGCCGACGCAGACCAGCGGCGCGACGCCGTCTGGAAGGTAGACGTCGACGCGGCTGCCGAAGCGGATTAGCCCGAACCGTTCGCCTGTCTTCACCGCCTGGCCCTCGGCGAGGGTGCACTTGATGCGCCGGGCGACCAGGCCGGCGATCTGCACGACACCGATGTCGCGACCTTCGGCGTCGATGACCAAGCCCTGGCGCTCGTTGTCCTCGCTGGCCTTGTCGAGGGACGCGTTGAAGAACTTGCCGGGCCGGTAGGCGAGGCGGGTCATGGCACCCTCGATGGGGATGCGGTTCACATGCACGTCGAACACGTTCATGAACACCGAGACGCGATCGCGAAGCGCATCACCGAGGCCGAGCTCGGGCGGCGGCGCGGCCGGCGCCACCGACTGCACGACGCCGTCGGCGGGGCTGACCATCAGGCCCTGGCGGACTGGCGTCACCCGAGTTGGATCGCGGAAGAAATAGGTGCACCACGCGGTCAGCACGACGCCGACGACGCCGAGCCACGGCGAAACGAGCGCCAGTCCCACCGTGGCGAGCGCAAACGCGCCGATGAACGGCCATCCCGCCCGGTTGACCGGCACCAGCACGGATGTCAGTGTCGACAAGCTCATGATCGTGCACCGCCCCTCCCGTCCATATTAGCGCAGCGACGGACTCCGGTTAAAGCGTTGATTCAAAAGGTCAGCGTGCGCCGTGCACGGTTCAGTTGGTCGCCGGCAGGGCGAACACCTGGCCGGGGAAGATGAGGTCCGGGTCGGCGATCTGATCGCGGTTGGCCGAGTAGATCACCGTGTGCGCGAAGCCGTCGCCGTAGGTCCGTCGCGCGATCCGCCACAGGCTATTGCCTGGCTGCACGACAACAAAGGTGCCCTGCTGCATGGCCAGGAGCGGCTCGGCGCGGGAGAACGGGATCATCACCCTTGCGACCACCTTGCCCGAGGGATCGACGTGATCGGCGCGCAGCGTGTAGAGGCCCGGCGCAACAGGTTGCTCCGGTGCCACCCGCCACAGGCCCTCGGGGCCGGCGGTGGTCCGGCCGATGAAGTTGTCGCCGATGTAGAGCTGTACCGTGGCGCCTTCTGGCGCGCGGCCGCCGACATTGAGGCGGCCGTCAGAGTCGTAGTCGACCGTTTCGATCACCAGGGGCAGGCCGTCGGTCGACCCATCCGGCTGCTGCAACACCGTCGTCGGGCCGACGCCGCTGCGCGGCACCCGCAGCGCCAGCGCCTGCGATCCGCCCTCTGCCGCCCGTCCGGCGATGTCGCGGCCGCGCTCGGGAACCACCAGCACAACGAGGTCCTCGGACAACACCGGTTCCGCGCCCTCGACACGCATCTCCAGGCCCAGGCGGCGTTCGCCCGGGGGCAGCGGCTCGTCGGGCACGAACACCCATCCGCCGCGGGCGTCGGCCGTGACTTCGCCGATGACCGTGTCGCCGTCGAGGATCAGCACTCGGCTGCCGGGCGTGGCACGTCCGGCGATAACCGTTTCGCCGCGCGGATTCACGCGCACGACGTCGAAGGTCGGCGGCCTCGGCGCGTGCTGCTCAGCCGTCGCCTCGGCGGCCGGACACGGCGGCGGCGCCGGCTCGGCGGTGGCCGGCGGTTCGGTTCCGAGGATGTCCTCCCAGGGGAGGTAGTTCAGGCCGATGGCGGCGAGGACGACGACCACGCCGATGGCGGCGATGAGAAGGGGCCGGTTCACCTTGCCAAGTCACTCCGTTGCGGACCGGTAGCACGCGCCCGCGGCTGAGGCGAAACACCGCTCAAGCGTAGTGCGTGCAGCGGTTTGGCGCAACTTTGGTAGGCGGGTCGCTCGGCGTGGGCGGTGATTTCGACGCGGATGACGACGGCGTCGCCGACGACACCGTCCCCGGCCCATTGGCCACGGCCGACACCGAAATCGCCGCGGCTGATGGTCAATTCCCCCGCTATTTGGGCGGTTGTGCGCCCCTGGTCCTCGCGGATGCCGAGTGTGAACGGCAGCACCACGTCCCGGGTCTCGCCGCGGATCGTCAGCTTGGCGCGCGCCTCGTACCGGCCGTCGCCGGCGCCCGAGAACGACGTGGTCTCGAACACCGCCGTCGGGTGATTGGCCGAATCGAACCAGTCGGGCCCCAGCGCCGCGGTGTCGCGCTCGGCGTTACCCGTGTCGATGCTGGTGACGTCGATCTCGACCCGCACCCTGCTGGCGGGAAGGTCGTTTGGGTCGAAGGCGACGTCGGCGGCATACGAATTGAACGCACCGTCGAAGGGCGCGGAGAGCTGCGTTGCCTGGAAGGCGAGGCGGCTCGCGTCCTCGTCCACCGTCCACGAGCGTGGCTCGGCAAGCGCAGGAGCGGCGGCGAGGAAGACCAACGCCACAAGCGCAAGCGTCCGCCGCCTCATGGACCGCTGTCCCGCAGCCTACCGAACGGCAGCATGCGCCGGAGCGTGTCGTCGCGTAGGAGAACGTGGTGGCGGAGCGCGCCTGCGAGATGCAGGAGAATAAGGCCGCCGAGGGTGCAGGCCATCCAGAAGTGGGCGGCCTTGGCCGCCTCTTCTAGCGCCTTGTCGGGGCCGACGAGGTTGGGCAGCGTGAACAGGCCGAACACGCTGACCGAAAAGTTGGCCGCCGACGACATGATCCAGCCGTCGAGCGGCATGGCGAACAGCACGGCGTACAGGAGAACGTGCACGGCCTTGGCGAGGGCGATCTCGGCGGCACCGGGCGGCACCAGGGGCGGCGGCGCCGGATGGGTCAGCCGCCAGATCAGGCGCAGAGTCGTCAGCGCGAAAACGGTCACGCCGATGGACTTGTGCTGGCCGTAAAGTTCCAGCTTCTGCACGCCCAGCGGCATGTCGGCCATGATGATGCCGATCACCGCCAGCGCAATGACCAGCACCGCCGTCAGCCAATGAAACAGCTTGGCGACGGCGCCCCAGCGGTCCGGCGGGGCGGCGGCGGGCATGGCGGCGGCCGAGCTCCCTACTGACGGGCGCCTTCGACCTCGAGCACCACCTCGATCTCGTCGCCGAGGCCGGGAACGCCGTAGGTCATGTCGAAATCTGAGCGCTTGACCGTCTCGCGGGCCAAGAACCCGGCGTACCACTTTTTGTAAATGGGGTGGTTGCCGGCCTTGTTGAAAGTGACGTCCAGGGTCACCGGCTTGGTCACGCCGAGGAGGGTGAGGTTGCCGGTGATGCGCCCGGTGTTGTCGCCGGTTTTCTCCACACGGGTGCTGACGAAGATCATGGTCGGGTGGTTGGCGACGTCGAAGAAGTCGGCCGCGCGCAGGTGCGCGTTCAGCTTGTCGTGGTCCATGTCGACGCTGGCGGTCTCGATGGTCACCGACGCCGACGAGGCGCCGACATTGTCGGGATCGAATTCGAAGCCACCGCCGAAGGCCTTGAGCTCGCCCTGCATCCGCGAGAATCCAAGATGCGAGACGAAGAACAGGATGTTGGTGTGCGCCTTGTCGAAGGCATAGCGCTCGGGCGCCGAGTGGGCCACGGGCGCAAAGCCGGCGACAGCGAAAATCAGGGCGAACAGGGCGGCGAATTTGCGCATCGGTCGGGACCTCCTCGAAAAGGACAAAATGGAATTGCGTCCTCTACGTGCGGACATGGACTCCGGGTGTCAAGGGAAGGCGGTAAGAACACGGGATCGTGAAGTCGCCGCCGGCGGAGGCGGCGCGGGCGTTCTTGACCGTACCGGTGGGGATTGCGAGGCTGCGGCACCGCAATGGTCATCGGATAGGGCGCGATGAACCCCCACTCGCCGGCCGAAAGTACGAGAAATGACAGGGATTCCGGGCGCATCCGGGTGTGGGACCCGGCGACGCGGCTGTTCCACTGGCTGCTCGTCGCCCTGGTCATCGTCAACGTGTACACGGGCCTGACCGGCGGGCTGAACGAGATGAAGTATCACGTGCTCTCCGGCCAGGCGATCCTGGCGTTGGTGCTGTTCCGCCTCGCCTGGGGATTCGTCGGCAGCCGGCGGTCGCGGTTCTCGGATTTCGTGCGCGGGCCCAAGGCGGTGCTGGCCTACGCCCGCGGCCTCCTCGGCGGCGCCTACGCGGCGAGCATCGGCTACAATCCCATGGGCGGCTGGTCGGTGATGGCGATGCTGGCCTCGCTGCTCGTGCAGGCGGTGACCGGGCTCTACGCCAACGACGATATCTTCACCGAGGGGCCGCTGGCGCGAACCGTCACCAAGGCAACCAGCGACGCCTTGACCGTGGTCCACGACATCAACAGCAAGGTGCTGTTCGTGCTCATCGCCATCCACCTGATGGCGGTGTTCGGCTACCTGATCGTCAAGCACGAAAACCTCATCAAGCCGATGTTCACCGGTCGCAAACACATTCCGCCGGGCCTGCCGTCGGACGACGCGCCCCATCGCAGCCCGATCCTCGCGGGGGCCGTCGCCGCCGCCGCCGCGGTGTTCGTCTGGGCGCTGGTCAGCCGATAACCGGACGCCCGATTGGGGCGCTACTTCTTCTTCTTGCGGAAATCGTCGTGGCAGCCCTTGCAGGACTTGCCGAGACCGCCCAGCGCGGCGCCGATCTGCCCCATGTCGCCCGTCTCGGCGGCCTTGGCCATGTTCTCGGCGGCGGCAACGAAGGCGCCATAGGACTTCTTGAAGGCATCCGGCTTCTCCCAGATCACCGGCAGGGCGCCGGTATCGCCGTCGTGCGATCCCTTGGGGAACACCTTGCCGGCGATCTTTGCCAGTTCCACGAGCGCGTGGGCGTGGCCCTTGACGTCCTCCTTGTACGGCACCTCGCCCTTGACGACGCTGGCGATGGCTCCGGTGTGGCCGCCGACGGCCTTCATCACCGCTTGGCGGTGCTTGATCGCGCCGGCGTCGGCGATGGCGGTGCCGGCGGTGGCGAGCGCCGCGAGAGCGACAAATGTGGGGGCGAGGACGCGGAGGAACTTCGGCATCGGTTGTCTCCCTGTGTTGAGCGGTCCCACGGACGCTTTCGACCTATTGAACACCGGAGGACAGGCGGTTATTCCCTCTCCATCCGGCACAAGCGCCACGATACGCGTGCCGCCGCCGCCGGCCCTATCGTCGTTTGATCACAACCGCGTGAACCCCGCGGACACACCCAAACCAAGGACCCGCAACGCCGATGACCCAGATCCGCTCGCTCGCCGTGCTCTGTGGCTCCCGCGAAGGTGCCGACCCGGCCTACCGTACGGCGGCCGAACGGCTGGGCGCATTGATCGCAGAGCGGGGCGTGCGGCTGATCTACGGCGGCGGCTCCATCGGTCTGATGGGGGTGATCGCCGATGCGGTGCTGTCACGGGGCGGCGAGGTCGTTGGCGTGATTCCCGATTTCCTCGTCCGCTACGAGGTCGGCCACGCCCGGGTCAGCGAGATGATCGTCACCGACAGCATGCACGAGCGCAAACGGCGCATGTTCGAGATGGCCGACGGCATCGTCACCCTGCCGGGTGGGCTCGGCACCCTCGACGAGACCTTCGAGATCGTCACCTGGAAACAGTTCCGCCTGCACTCGAAGCCCATTGTCATCCTCGATACGGGTGGTTATTGGACGCCGCTAGAAGCGCTCGTCCAGGCGACCATCGACGGCGGCTTCGCACACGGCGCGATCGCCGGCCTCTATACGGTCGTACGCAGCCCCGAAGATGTCTTCCCGGCCCTAGCCGCCGCGCCCGAGCCCGACGAAGCGGTGCTGACCAGCCACCTGGAACGGGGCTGACCACCGGGCTTGATCGAAATCGCTCTAGGCGAAAGTGCGCCGGCTGTGGCAACCTTTTGTTCCAACCCCTCGGGCCAGGGGGGAGACGGGAGGACGCAGATGCAGGGACGCTATTCGTCGTTGGCGATGGCCATTGCGGTCGTCGCTACGGTTTTCCTCGCGGGGGCCGCGACGGCCGCCGAGGTCACGCTGAAGGCGGTCAGCGCCTTCGCCCAGGGCACCAACTTCTCGCGCAACTTCGAGAGCTTCATCGACCGGGTCAACGCCACCGGCAAGGGCGTCGTGCAGATCAACTACATCGGGGGCGGCGGCAAGGTGATGAGCCCGTTCGAGGTCGGCAACGCCGTGCGCACCCGCGTCGTCGACATCGGCAACCTGCCGGGCGCCTTCTACACCAACCTGATGCCGGAGGCCGATACGCTCAAGCTCACGTCCGACGCGGTCTACGAGATGAAGGCCAACGGTGCCTTCGACTTCCTCAACAAGCTGCACAACGACAAGGTCAACGCCCACCTGCTCGGCCGCCACAAGGCCAAGGTGCCGTTCCACCTTTACCTCACCAAGCCGATCCAAGGCATGGATCTTAAAGGATTAAAGATCCGCGTGACGCCCATCTACCGGGCCTTCTTCGCGTCCATGGGAGCGAGCCTGATCCGCACCGCGCCGGGCGAAGTGTTCACCGCGCTGGAGCGGGGCGTTGTCGACGGCTACGGCTGGCCGACTCAAGGTATCTTTGACCTCGGCTGGCACGAGGTCACCAAGTACCGCGTCGACCCGGGCTTCTATGCCGCGGCCGTTGAATTCCTGGTCAACAGGGATGCCTGGGACGAGCTCAATGCGGAGCAGAAAGCCGTCCTCGAAGCCGCGGCCAAGTGGATGGAGGAGACCGGCGACGCCGAGGACGCAGGGATCAACGCAAGCGAAATCGCCCGCCAGGAGAAGCAGGGCATCAAGACCATCGCCTTCACCGGCGCCGACGGCGAGGCCTACCTCAAGCGGGCCATGGAGACGGCCTGGGAAGCAGTGAAGAAGGCCAGCCCCGAGCACGGCGACCAACTGGAGCGGCTGCTGGCCAGGTAGACCGACCACCGGGCGGCGGACCGGCGGCTGGCTTTAGGTCGGCCGCCCGGTAGCGCCGGGAGTAGGTACTAGTCCGATGCGGGTGGTCTGGCGCGTCTACGGGTTCGTTCTCGGCCTCTGTGGGCTGACGGCGGCGGTGATCTTCGCGGCGATGGCTGTGATGGTCACCGCCGACGTCCTCCTTCGCAACCTGCGCATCTACAACATGCCGTGGCTGATCGAGGTCGCCGAATATGGCCTCTACACCGCCACCTTCATCGCCGCCCCTTGGATCCTGCGCATGGGCGGCCACGTCCGCGTCGACGTTCTGGTGTCGGCCCTGCCGCGCGCTTGGGCGCGGTGGATCGACGTTGGCGTCGACGCCCTCGGCCTCGTCATCAGCCTGGTCCTGTTCTGGTTCGGCACGACGGCCGCCGCCGACGCTCATGCCATCGGCTCGATCATCATCAAGGAACTGGTGCTCCCCGAGTGGTGGCTGCTCTCGGTGATCCCGTTCTCCACCGCCTTGCTGGCCATCGAGTTCGGCCGCCGGCTGGCCGCCTTCGGCGGGTTTGAGGCCGACGCCGCCGACGAATTCCGGCGCAAGAGGTTTTGAGCCATGGATTGGCTGTCGGCGCTGCTGATGCTGCTCGGCCTGCTGGTCGGGCTGATGGCGATGGGGGTGCCGGTGGCGTTCGCCTTCTTCGGCGTCAACATCGTCGGCGCCGTCGTTTTCCTCGGCGGCGAGGCCGGGCTCAACCAGCTCGCCCGCAACGCCATGGCCTCGATGACCAGCTTCACCCTGGCGCCGATCCCGCTGTTCGTTGCCATGGGCGAGGTGCTGTTCCATACCGGCGTCGCCGCACGCGCCATCGAGGCCGTCGACCGGCTGATCTCGCGGGTGCCGGGCCGGCTTTCGGTGGTCTCGGTGCTGGGCGGCACGCTGTTCTCGTCGCTGTCCGGCTCGACCCTTGCCAACACCGCGGTGCTCGGCGGGCTCCTGCTTCCCGACATGCTGCGTCGGGGATATCACCCGTCCATGGCCATGGGACATCATGGCCACCGGCGGCATCGCCATGCTGATCCCGCCATCGGCGCTTGCGGTGCTGCTCGGCAGCCTCGCCGGCATCTCCATCTCCAAGTTGTTGATCGCCGGCATCATTCCAGGGCTGATGATGAGCGCCCTGTTCCTCGCCTATGTCGTCGGCCGGTGCGCCGCCCAGCCGAGCCTGGCGCCGTCCTATGCGGTGGAGCGGCTGACGCTGTGGCAGCGGTGGAAGCCGTTCGTCGTCTACGTGGTGCCGCTGTTCGCCATCTTCGCCGTCGTCGTCGGCAGCATCCTGTTCGGACTGGCGACGCCGACCGAGTCAGCGGCTGTCGGTTGCGTCGCCTCGATCATCGCCGCCGCGGCCTACCGCTCGCTGACGGTGAAGGCGCTGGTCGCCGCCTTTCGCGAGACGGCCAAGGTGGCGGTGATGATCTTGTTCATCATTGTCGCCTCGGTGACGTTCTCGCAGATTCTCGCCTTCTCCGGCGCCACCGACGGGCTCTTGCGGGCCATCGAGGCGACCGGTACCGGCAAGATCGCCGCGCTGGTGCTGATGCTGGCCATCCTCCTGTTCCTAGGCGCGTTCATGGATCAGGTCAGCATGATCATGATCACCATCCCGTTCTTCATCCCGCTCGCCGGCCAACTCGCCATCGACCTCCTGTGGCTGGGCGTTCTGATGCTCATCGCCATGGAGATCAGTTTCACCACGCCGCCCTTCGGGTTGCTGCTCTATGTGATGAAGGCGGTGGCACCGCCGCAGATCACACTCCGCCAGATCTATGTCGCGGCGCTGCCGTTCATCGTCCTGGAAGTCATCGTGCTCGCGCTGCTGGTCGCCTGGCCGGGACTCGCCACCTGGCTGCCGCTGGTGGTCGGGCGATAGGGGCGAAGCGGACCGTCCCCACGCGCTTGCCAAAGCCGGGCCGTGCCAGTAGGTTCGCGGCGTCCGCGCAATGCCTTGCAATCCAAGGAGGCCGTCGGGGTGCGCGCCGCCGCGGACGCTTCATCGGAACACCGCTGGCGGGAGGAACACCTCATGGCGAAGATCAAGGTCAAGAACCCGGTCATCGAACTGGACGGCGATGAGATGACGCGGATCATCTGGTCGTTCATCAAAGAGAAGCTGATCCTTCCGTACCTGGACGTCGACCTCCGTTATTACGACCTCTCGGTCCAGAAGCGCGACGAAACCGACGACCAGATCACCGTCGACGCGGCCAACGCCATCAAGGAACACGGCGTCGGTGTCAAGTGCGCGACCATCACGCCCGACGAGGCGCGGGTCGAGGAGTTCAACCTCAAGCAGATGTGGCGCTCGCCCAACGGCACCATCCGCAACATCCTCGGCGGAACCGTCTTCCGCCAGCCGATCATCTGCAAGAACGTGCCCAGGCTGGTTCCCGGCTGGACCAAGCCCATCGTCATCGGCCGTCATGCCTTTGGCGACCAGTACCGGGCCACGGACTTCGTCGTCCCCGGCGCCGGCACGCTGACCATGACCTTCGTCCCCGATGGCGGCGGCGAGACCATCGAGCGCGAGGTCTTCCATTTCCCCGGCGGCGGCGTGTCGATGGCCATGTACAACCTCGACGAGTCGATCCGCGGCTTCGCCCGGGCCTGCTTCAACTACGGCCTCAATCTCGGCTGGCCCGTCTACATGTCGACGAAGAACACAATCCTCAAGGCCTACGACGGGCGCTTTAAGGACCTGTTCCAGGAGATCTTCGAGGCCGAGTTCGCCGACAAATTCAAGGCTGCGGGCATCACCTACGAGCACCGGCTGATCGACGACATGGTCGCGGCGGCGCTGAAGTGGGAGGGCGGCTTCGTCTGGGCTTGCAAGAACTACGACGGCGACGTGCAGTCGGACACCGTCGCCCAGGGCTTCGGCTCTCTCGGACTGATGACCTCGGTGCTGCTCACTCCCGATGGCAAGACCGTCGAGGCGGAGGCGGCGCACGGCACCGTCACCCGCCACTACCGCATGCACCAGCAGGGCAAGGAGACGTCGACCAACCCCATCGCCTCGATCTTCGCCTGGACGCGGGGGCTCATCTACCGCGGCCGGTTTGACGGCACGCCCGAGGTGACCAAGTTCGGCGAGGACCTGGAGGCGGTGTGCATCGAGACCGTCGAGAGCGACCAGATGACCAAGGACCTGGCCATCCTCATCGGCCCCGATCAGCCCTGGCTCACCACCCAGCAGTTCCTCGACACCCTGGATGCCAACCTGCAGAAGCGGATGGGGTAGGGGATCGGGCCGGGCCGACTTGACGGCATGGGTGTGAGCCCTTAGAACACCGGGCTTCCGGGGACGGCCCCGGGTGGAGATTTCGGAAGGATCATCGTCATGGCCAAGCGCTGCGGCCTCACCGGCAAGGGCGTTCAGAGCGGCAACAACGTCAGCCACGCCCACAATAAGACCCGCCGCTGGTGGCTGCCCAACTTGCAGCAGACTTCGGTGATGAGCGACACGCTGGGGCAGATGATCCGGCTCAGGATCACCACCTCGGCGCTGCGCACGATCGAGCACAAGGGCGGGTTGGACGCCTTCCTGCTCAGCGCTCGCGACGCGCAGCTGTCCGACGAGATGCGCCGCCTGAAGCGCCGCATCAAGAAGGCCCAACAGCGCGCCGCCTGACGGTGCGCGGGATCGCCCGGCGCGTTCTGATCTCTCTCGCGCCGGCGTTCTGCCTGATCCTCGCAGGCGAAGCGCTGGCGGGGCCCTGCAAGTCACCCGACAACGTCACACGCGTCACCGGCGGCTCGGAATGCCTGGTGATCCACACGTTCGGCGCCGCCGCCGGCAACCGGACCCTGGTCGTGTTCATCCACGGCGATGGGACCCGTGGTGGGCCGTCGGACTATCTGGACAAGTCGGCTGAGCGGGTTGTCGGCGGGGGCGTGACCGCGGTGGCGTTGATTCGCCCGGGTTACTACGACTCCCATGACGCGATATCGACGGGTACCAGCTACCGGCATGCCGGCGACGGCTACCGGGACGGTATCATTGCTGCCGTCGCCGCGGCGATCGACGAACTGAAGGGCCACCACGGCGCCAGGCGTGTCGTGCTCGTCGGGCACTCCGGCGGTGCCGCGATCAGCGGCGTCATCCTCGGCCGATATCCCGGACTGGCCGACGCCGCCGTGCTCGCCGCCTGTCCGTGCAACATCGGCAAGTGGCGGTCCATGCGGGGCCGCGGTCAGTGGGTCAACAGCCTCTCGCCCCATGCCTTCGTCAAGGCGATGCCGAAAAAGACCGAGGTTGTGGCACTGACCGGAAGCCGCGATTCGAACACCCGGCCAGAACTGGCCCGCGACTACGTTTCCGCGCTCAACCGCCGCGGCATCACGGCGATTTTCGTCGAGGTCGTCGGCGCTGGCCACAGTAAGGTCGCGCGCTCCGAAGCGTTCGACGGTGCCATCGCCCGCCTCGCCGGCCGCCACTGACGGTAGGTCGCATAGGAGCGTTCGCGGTCCATCCTTCGACACGCGGCTGCGTCGCTGCTCAGGATGAGGAGGAGCGTAGTAGCTGGCCCCCAACCCTCATGCTGAGTAGGCGCGTAAGCGCCGTGTCGAAGCATGCCGATCCGAGCCCTCCAGCGGATCGATCCGCTATTCGACCAACGCGAACATCAAGAGCAGCGTGCGCTGGGCCGCGTTGTAGTTGTCGTCGGAGACGACGTAGATCAGCGTTTCGCCGCTCGGTCCGGTCCTGACCGCGACGCCTTCCATGTTGTCGACGGCCATCGGATCGACGAGGCGGCCGATCTCGGCGCCGTCAAGGAGGGCCCCCGGGCGGATGGTTGTCGCGTCCAAGACGCGGAACCGCGCGCCCACCGGCGGAAAGCGGCGTTCGAGGATCAGCACCCGTCCATCCGGCAGGGTCGCCGCGCCGGTCGGCTTGAAGCCGCCGTCGGTTTTCCAGGCAAACCCCGACCAGCCGCCGGCGGTTTGGAACCAGCCCCGCACGGTGCCCTGCGTTTCCGTCGGCATCTCTTCGGTGAGCGCCAGCAGCCGGCCATCGTCCAGCGCCGTCAATGCCTCGATGCCGCCATTGATCGGTGCTGACGCCAGCGTTTTCGGCGACGCCACTACAGAGGGCGCCCCCGATGGCGGGTAGCGCCGCAGGCGGTGGTGGTGCTCGAAGGTGATGATGGTGTCGTCGCCAGCGCGGGCCAGGGACTCCGCATCCCGGTCAAGACCCCGTGCGAGTGGTCGGCCATTTACACCCAGGAGGCTTTGCAGGCTGATATCGGCGACGCCGTCGAGCATTCCACCGGCAGCGTAGGTGAGCCGGCCCTCGACCCGGTAACCGCGATCCGAGAGCGCGACGAACCGCCCGCCGTCGGAACTGACGGAGAGCGCCGAGAGGCCGCCGAAGCGCTCGTCGCGGGACCGCAGCATCACGCCACCCCGCCACGCAAGCCGCCCGACGGATGTCCGCTCCGGTCGATCCGGGTCGAGCGGTAGTCGGGTGATGTCCACGGGCACCGGTACCGGCTGCGGCACAATCTCGATCGGTGCCGCCGCGCAGGCAGCGAGGGACAGGGCTAGGCACAGGGCCGAAAGAGCGTATCGCATTGGGCATGGTTCCGTTTGCTGCGGGGTCAATTGCGGAGGTCGGTGCGCCGGTGTCAAGAGAAGCTCCGTTTAAGGTTGACTGGTCCCGATCGGGACGAACTGCGCCTTGTCCTCGTCCCCGCTTCACGCGACAATCGCGAACGCTCAGCCGTTTGAGGATCATTCGCCATGCTCCCCCGCATTCTCGCCCTGGTGCTGACGATCGGACTGGCGCTCTCCGCGGTTACTGCGGCGGCCGGCGTGGAAGAGGGCGTAAAGGCATTCAGGGCCGACGGCTTCGAAACCGCGCTCAACGAGTTCGGGCCTGCCGCAGCGGCCGGCGAAGCCGCGGGACAATACTGGATGGGCCGGCTTTATGACGCCGGCGCCGGTGTCGACGAGGACCCTGAGACGGCGCTCGAATGGTTCCTTAAGGCGGCCGAGCAGGGCCATGCGGAAGCGCAGCGGGTTGTCGGCATCTATTACGAGGAGGGCAAGGCCGTCGACCGCGATGCGCTGATCGCCTCGCAGTGGTACGAGAAGGCCGCCGAGCAGGGCAACGCCAAGGCAATGCGCAATCTCGGCTCCTTTTACGAGACCGGCACCGGCGTCCGGCTCGATCCGGAAAAGGCAGCGGATCTCTACCGTCAGGCGTCGACGCTCGGCAACGCACGCGCGACTCGCAACCTCGCCTACATGTACTATTTCGGCAGGGGCGTGCCGTACGACCAGAAACATGCCGCCGAGTTGTTCAAGAAGGCGGCGGAATCCGGTGGCGGCCGGGCCCAGTACGACTTGGGCCGCCTTTACTATCGCGGCCATGGCGTCGAACGCGACCTCTCCAAGGCCCACAAACACTTCCGCAAGGCGGCGCGGGCCGGCCACGCCAAGGCGCAGCTTCTGTTGGGGCGCATGTATGCCCTGGGCGAAGGCATCGAAAAGAGCCCGCGCAATGCGTTCTATTGGCTCACTCTGGCCTCCATCCAGGAACCGGCGCCGGCCCGGAAGTTCCTGCCGGACGTCAAGCGGGAGCTCGAGTCCGACCAGGTTGAAGAAGTCGCCGCCCTGGCCCGTGAATTCCGGCCCGGCAGTGCCGGCATCGAGGGCCAGTAGTATCGTTGCTCACCAGATACCGCGCCGTGGAACAGGAGACGTGGGGAGCCGCCGCATGACCATGCCCAAGACCTTGATGCAGATGGTTGGGGCACCATCGACGCCGCCGCCGCTGGATGCCAGCGCGGTGGTGATGATCGACTGTCAGCGGGAGTACGCCGACGGTGGCCTGCCGCTGCCGGGGATCGCCGCCGCGCTCGACGAAGGGGCCAGGCTCCTGGCCTTGGCGCGCCAGCGAGGCGCGCCGGTGATCCATGTCCGTCATCGCGGAATGCCGGGCGGCCTGTTCGATCCGGAAAGCGCGCTGTTCGAGATCTGCGACGTCACGGCGCCAGCCGTCGGCGAGGCCATCGTCGACAAGTCGAAACCCAACGCGTTCGCCGAAACCGACCTGGCCGAACGGGTGCGCGCCACCGGCCGCGACACGCTCGTCATTGCCGGGTTCATGACCCACATGTGCGTCAGCTCGACCGTCCGCGCCGCCCTGGACCAGGGGTTCGGATGCTCGGTGGTCGGCGGTGCCTGCACCACCCGCGACCTGCCTGACGGCGCGGGCGGGGTCATCCGGGCGGCGGACCTGCATCGCGCCGAACTTGCCGCGCTGGCCGACCGTTTCGCCATTATTGTCGATGATGCCTCGGCGTTGACCGGCTGAGTCCGATGCCCGCGATATCGCTGACGGTGAACGGCACCCTCGTCGAGGCAGACGTCGAGCCGCGCCTGCTTCTTGTCGATTTCCTGCGCGAGACGTTGGGTCTCACCGGCATGCACGTCGGCTGCGATACCAGCCAGTGCGGCGCCTGCGTCGTCAGGCTCGGCGAGCGCAGCGTCAAATCCTGCACGATGCTCGCCATTCAGGCCGACGGCGCGGCGGTCACCACCATCGAGGGGTTGGCGGCGGAGGACGGTCCGCTGCACCCCATGCAGCAGGCCTTTCGCGACAGTCACGGACTCCAGTGCGGTTTCTGCACGCCGGGTATGGTGATCAGTGCCATCGATCTGGTGTCTCGTATTCCCGAGCCGAGCGAGAGCGACATCCGCGCCTGGCTCGACGGAAACCTCTGCCGGTGCACCGGCTATCACAACATCGTCAAGGCCATCGGCGCCGGTGCCGCTGCGATGCGGGAGTAGGTTGGTGTACGAATTCGCCTATCACCGTGCGGACTCGGTCGCCGACGCAGTAGCCGCGTTCGAGGACGCCGAGGACGGGACGTATATCGCCGGCGGCATGACGCTGGTGCCGCTGCTCAAGCAGCGGCTGGCGGCGCCGTCGACGGTCATCGACATCGGCGGCATCGCCGAACTGACTGCCCTTGCGGTCGAAGACGATCACCTGGTTGTCGGCGCGCTTGTTCCGCACGACACCGTCGCCCGTTCAACCGTGGTCCGCGACACGATCCCAGCACTCGCCGCGCTTGCCGGGGCGATCGGCGATCCGCAGGTGCGCAATCGCGGCACACTGGGCGGATCGGTAGCCAACAACGATCCCGCCGCAGACTATCCCGCCGGGGTGCTGGCGCTTGGTGCGACGATCCATACCGACCGCCGCGAAATCGCCGCCGAGGCCTTCTTTACCGGGTTGTTCGAAACGGCGCTGGAGCTCGGCGAGCTGGTCACGCGAGTCAGTTTTCCCATCCCGGCGAAATCCGGCTACGCCCGGTTCCGCCAAGCGGCGTCGGGCTATCCCCTGGTCGGCGTGTTCGTCGCCGCGACTGCGGGCGGCCCGCGGGTCGCCGTTACCGGCGCCGGTCCCGGCGTGTTCACCGTTCCGGCGATGGAACGGGCGCTGGCCGCTGATTTCTCTCCCCGTGCGCTGGACGGCATCGACGTGCCGTCTGACGGCCTCAACGCCGATCTCCACGGCTCGGCCGAGTACCGCGCCCATCTGGTTTCGGTGATGGCCCGGCGTGCCGTCGCCGCTGCCACCGGCCAACCCCATCCCGGCACGGCCTGCTGACTGGCCCTGCGCCGCCGCCCCCGTCTATGATGGCCGCGCGGCATCCTGCCGCCCGCAGACACAGGGGAACCATGGCCATATTCGAGAGCCGCGGGCGCATGGGCGGACAACTGGTCGTCGATGCGCTTCGTGCGCACGGGGTCGAGAAGGCGTTTTGCGTGCCCGGCGAGAGCTATCTCGCCGTGCTCGACGCCCTTCATGACGCCCGCGACACGGTCACCACGGTCGCGTGCCGCCACGAGCACGGCGCCGCGGTGATGGCCGAGTCTTACGGAAAGCTGACCGGAGAGGTCGGCGTGTGCCTGGTAACCCGGGGGCCGGGGGCGTGCAATGCGTCGATCGGCGTTCATACGGCGTTTCAGGATTCGACGCCGATGCTCCTGCTGGTCGGCCAGGTGCCGACCGGACACCAGGGCCGCGAGGCGTTCCAGGAAGTCGATTTCGCCGCCATGTTCGCACCGCTCGCCAAGTGGGCGGTGCAGGTGGGCGCGGTGGAGGACGTTCCGGCGGTGATGGCCGAGGCGTTCCACGTCGCGCGGTCGGGCCGCCCCGGGCCCGTGGTGGTCGCCCTGCCCGAGGACGTGCTGACCGGCGAGGCCACGGTCGACGCCGTCGAGCCCATTCCGCCCGAGGGCGCGGCGCCCGACGCCGGCCAGATGGAACGCCTGCACCATATCCTCGGCGATGCCCAACGGCCGCTGATGATCGTCGGTGGCAGCGGTTGGACCGAGAACGCCAAGGCCGACCTCGTCGCGTTCGCCACCGAGAACGGTCTCCCAGTCTGCTGTTCCTTCCGCCGTCATGACATCTTCGATAACGGCCATCCGAACTTCGTCGGCGAGCTGGGGATCGGCGCCAGTCCGGCCCTTGTTGCCCGCGCCGCCAAGTGCGATGTCCTCCTCGCCGTCGGCACCCGCCTGGGCGAAATGTCGACCAAGGGCTACGCGCTGTTCGGCGTCGACAAGGGGCCAAAGCCGGCGCTCGTCCACGTTCACGCCTCGCCCAGCGAACTGGGCCGGGTCTACGAGTCGGACCTCGGCATCGCCTCGACCATGCCGGCCTTCGCCGCTGCATCCCGGGCGTTGGCGCCGGTCAACGACGAGGCGTGGCGGGACTGGTCCGACGACGTGCGGCGCGACTATCTTGCCGACCGCGCGGCCGAGCCCATCGGCGGAGACGTTGATCTCGCCCGGATCATGGGCTGGCTCGACGAGAGGCTGCCGAACGACGCGGTGGCGACCGTGGACGCCGGCAACTTTTCCGACTGGCCGCAGCGGTACCTGCGCTTCGGCGGTGGCCGGCGGCTGCTCGGCGCGACCAACGGTGCCATGGGCTACGGCGTGCCGGCGGCGGTGGCGGCGAGCCTGTCGCGGCCGGGGAGCGTCGTCGTTGGTTTCGCCGGTGACGGCGGCTTCGGCATGACCGGCCAGGAACTCGCCACGGCGGTCCTCGCCGGGGCATCGCCGATTCTTCTCGTGTTCGACAACGGCATGTACGGAACGATCCGTATGCACCAGGAACGCACCTACCCCAATCGGGTTGTCGCCACCGATCTCGCCAATCCGGACTATGCCCAGTTCGCCCAGGCGTACGGGGTGCGCGGCGAGACGGTGACGCGCACCGAAGACTTCGCGCCGGCCTTCGAGCGGGCCTTGGCCGGGGACGGACCGGCGCTGATTGCCCTCCGAGTCGATCCCAATGTCATCTCTTCGCGGACGACGCTGGCGGCGATTCGGGGGGGTGCGGGCAGGAAGGATCGGTGAGCACCCACGCCATCAGGCATGCCATGGTGCCGGATGCACCGGGACGGGCGCTCGCGTACCGGACGGGGCCGCGTCCGGTACCGGGGCCGCGTCCGGTACCGGGGCCGGGTCAGGTGCTGATCCGGGTGTCGGCCTGCGCCGTCTGCCGCACCGACCTTCACGTCGTCGACGGCGAGCTGACCGATCCGGCGCTGCCCATCGTGCCGGGCCACGAGATTGTCGGCCGGGTTACGACGATGGGCGAGGGCGTCGAGGCGTTTGCCGAGGGCGACCGGGTCGGCGTGCCGTGGCTGGGCTGGACCTGCGGTGCGTGCTTCTACTGCCGCTCCGGCCAGGAGAACCTGTGCCCCAACGCCCGGTTTACCGGCTACCAGATCGACGGCGGCTACGCCGACTTCGCGGTTGCCGACGCCCGCTACTGCTTTCCCATACATGGCGGCTACAGCGATGCCGAGGCCGCGCCGCTGCTGTGCGCCGGGCTGATCGGCTACCGTTCGCTGCGCATGGCCGGCGATGCCGAGCGGCTGGGCATTTATGGATTCGGCGCCGCTGCCCACATCGTCGCCCAGGTTGCGCGGTGGGAGGGTCGGCGGCTGTTCGCCTTCACCCGGCCCGGGGATGCGACGGCACAGGCGTTCGCCACCCGGCTCGGTGCCGAGTGGGCGGGGAGTTCCGACGACCGTCCACCCGAAGAGCTGGACGCGGCGATCCTGTTTGCGCCCGTCGGCGCGCTGCTGCCGGCGGCACTGGCCGCCATCCGGCCCGGCGGCACGGTCGTCTGCGGCGGTATTCACATGTCGGATATTCCGTCCTTCCCCTACGACCTGCTGTGGCGCGAGAAGCGGGTCGTCTCGGTCGCCAACCTCACCCGCGCCGACGGCGAAGCCTTCCTCGACGTGGCGCCCCGGGTGCCGGTGATCACCGAAATCGAGACGTTTCCGCTGACCGCCGCCAACGATGCCCTCTCGCGCCTGCGCGAAGGTCGCCTGACCGGCGCCGCGGTTCTGGTCCCGGAGTAGGGGATGATGGGCGAAGGGCTTGGCGATGGCGCCTCGGTGTGGGTGCTGGCCGACGACCGCGCCGGCACACGGGTGCAGGCGATCGCCGTCGCCGAGGCGTTGGGCGGGCCCTTCACCATCAAGGACATCGCCTATGCGCCGACGGCGGCACTGCCCAATGCCTTGTTCGGCGCTTCGTTCGCCGGCGTCACGGCAGAATGCCGGGCGGTTCTCGCCCCACCCTGGCCTAATGTGGTCATCGGCGCTGGACGGCGCACCGCGCCCGTCGCCCGGGCGATCAAGCGAAAGAGCGAGGGACGGGCGATGCTGGTCCAGGTGATGCACCCCGGGCGTGCCGGCATTGCCGACTTGGATCTCGTCGCCGTGCCGCGCCACGACCTGTTGCCGCCTGCGCCCAACATCCTGCCGATCACCGGCGCGCCGCACCGGGTGACGCCGGAAGCCTTGATCGCCGCGGCATCGGAGTGGCGGCCGCGGTTCGACGATCTACCAAGGCCGTGGGTTGCGCTGATCGTCGGCGGCAGTACCAAGCGCCGGCGCTTTACGGCGAAGATGGCCCGCGATTTGGGCCGCCGGTGCTCGGCGATGGCCGCCGCTGCCGGCGGATCGCTGCTGGTCACGACGAGCCGGCGCACCGGCAAGCCGGCCGACGATCTCGTCGCCGAGATCACCGTGCCGTGCCGCGTATTCCGCTGGGGCGACGAGGGCGACAATCCGTACTTCGGCTACCTCGCCTGCGCCGACGCGGTCGTCGTCACCGGCGATTCCGTCTCCATGTGCGCCGAGGCCTGCGCGGAAACGGCGCCGGTCTACATCTATGCGCCGCCGGGGTTCGCCATCGACAAGCATATGCGCCTGCACCGCGAGCTCTATGACGCCGGCTACGCGCGGCCGCTCGGCGAAACCCTGGAGACTTGGCACCACCCGCCGCTGAACGCGGCCACCGACATCGCCGCCGAGGTCCGCCGCCGGCTCGGGATGGTGTAGTCTCTGGACGGTCAGGGGCCGGGGGGCAGCGCGCTAAGGAACCGATCGAATGTCCAGCCGCACCATCTCCGTCGACGACGCGCTCTACGACTACATCCTCGGGGTCTCGCTCAGGGAATCCAACGCGCTGGTCCGGCTGCGGGCGGAAACCAAATCGCTCCCCGACGCCAGCATGCAGATCTCGCCGGAGCAAGGCCAATTCATGACCCTGCTGGCTCGGCTTATCGGCGCACAGCGAGCGATCGAGATCGGCACCTTCACCGGTTACAGCGCCATCTGTGTCGCCAGCGCGCTACCACCGGGAGGGGTGCTCGTCGCCTGCGACGTGAGCGACGAATGGACGGCCATCGCGCGGCGGTATTGGGCCGAGGCCGGCGTCGAAGACCGCATCGATCTGCGACTGGGACCGGCGCTGGACACCCTCGATGCGCTGGTCGACGAAGGAGGTGCTGGGACTTACGACCTGGTGTTTATCGACGCCGACAAGACCGGCTATGCAAACTACTACGAAGGCGCGCTAACGCTGCTGCGGCCAGGCGGTCTGATCTGCGTCGACAACGTGCTGTGGGGCGGCAGCGTCGTCAACCCCGCAAAGCAGAGCGACGACACCAAGGCCATTCGCGCCTTCAACGAGAAACTACATAACGACGAGCGCGTCGACCTCAGCCTCGTCCCCATCGGCGACGGCCTGACCCTTGCCCGCAAGCGGGAATAGTCGAATCGCGTTGCACCGTCTGATGCGGTGCGCGGTTCTCGGTGCGGCTGTCCTTAGTGGCCTCGTCGGATGCGGCGCCGATACCGAACAGGCACGGTACTGCGCCCGCCTGATCCCGGCTTTCGAGGAACGGTCCGAAACGGTCGTCGAACTTGGGCGCGAACGCTCTCCGCGCGGCGACGGCGAGAGCGGCGTGGTGATCCGCTATCGCTTTCAGGCGCGCGATGGCGCCGATTCCGAACATTGGATCGATTGCCGCTTCGCCGGCGGTCCCTTGGGTGCCGGACGGTTGGCCCTGATCTCCGTCGCCACCGACCGGGACGGGCCGCTGTCGCCGCTGTCGATGCAGATGCTGCGGATCTGGCTCGACGTCGCCGGCTCGCAGGGCTTCTCTCCGTCCCGTGATCCCACGGGCGTCGCCGGGCCGACCCTGGACCATCCCTCCTACCTGCTGCAGCAGCTGGTGAACGCCGCGCCGGTGTCGTGCCTCTATATCCTGCTCGCCGTTGCCTACTCGTTGGTCTATGCGGTGATCGGCCGGATCAACCTCGCGTTCGGCGAGATGTCGACCATCGGCGCCTATGCGGCCTTCTTCGGCGTCGTCCTCCTCGGGGCGATGGGTGGGCCCCCGCTGGCGGCGGCGCTGTTGGCCGTGATGGTGTTCGCGGTGTGCGTCGGGGCGATGTACGGCTTGGCGACAGAACGCATCGTGTTTCGGCCCCTGCGCGGAATCGGATCGCAGGCGCTGTTGATCGCGACCATCGGCCTCGCGATTGCCCTGCGCGAGTTCCTGCGTCTTTCCCAAGGGTCCCGCGATCGATGGCTGCCGCCGATCGTCACCGACCCGCACCCGATTGTCGCCGATGGAACCTTCACCGTCGCGATCAGCACCGTGCAGCTCGCCGTGTTGTTCGTCACCGTGGTGTTGTGCGGAGCGTTGCTCGCGCTGATGACCCGCACGGACTTCGGGCGCCGGCACCGGGCGTGTTCCGACGACGCAGGGATGGCGGCTTTGCTCGGGGTCAACGTTGATCGGACCGTGGCTCTGACGTTCGCGCTGGGATCGGGGCTCGCGGCGGTCGCCGGGACCATCATCACCCTCTATTACGGCACGGTGAGGGCCTACATGGGCCTGCAGATCGGCTTCAAGGCGCTGGTCGCGGCGATCGTCGGCGGGATCGGCTCGGTCGCCGGCGCGATGCTCGGTGGGGCGCTGATCGGCGTGTTCGAGACCTTGTGGTCGGCCTATCTCGCCGGCGCCTACCGAGATATCGCCGTCTTCGGGCTGCTCGCCGCAGTGCTGGTGCTGCGTCCGACGGGGATCCTGGGCACATCAGCGGAGCGTGGCGACTGAGATCACGAATCCCATGGAACGCGCCGCTCGGCATGCTTCGACACGGCGCTGACGCGCCTGCTCAGCATGAGGTTTTGTGTGTAGGACATGGTGCTTCCTCATCCTGAGCAGCGGCGTAGCCGCGTGTCGAAGGATGTGGGGCTGGACTATTAACTGCGCGCGTCGGTATTGGGATGGCCACGAAATCGAAAGCGTCCGGCCGTCACGCCGGTTGGTCCGACTCCCAGCCCATTACCGCCTTAACTTCGAGGAACTCCTCGAGTCCGAACGCACCCCATTCGCGACCATTGCCCGAACGCTTGTAGCCGCCAAACGGAGCCGCGAAGTCAGCCTGGGCGCCGTTGAGGTGGACGTTGCCGGTGCGCAACCGCCGCGCCACCCGACGGGCATTCCCGGAGGAACCCGACTGGACGTAGCCCGACAGCCCGTACGGAGAATCGTTGGCCATGGCGATAGCCTCGTCCTCGTTTTCGTAGGGAATCATCACCAGAACCGGGCCGAAGATCTCCTCGCGGGCGATGGTCATGTCGTTGGTGGCGTCGGCGAACACCGTCGGCCGGGCGAAATAGCCGCTGTTCAGGCCATCGGGCCGGCCCGGCCCGCCGGCGACCAGGGTCGCCCCCTCGTCGATGCCGCGGGCGATCATCGCCTGGACCCGCTCGAACTGGGCGGCATTGGCGATCGGGCCGATGGCGCCGCGGTCGGCGTCCGCCGGCATCATCACCTGGACCTTTTCGGCGGCCGAGCGCGCCGCCGCCTTGGCGTCGTCGTTTCGGTCGGCGGGTACGAACATCCGCGACGGTGCGTTACACGACTGGCCGGTGTTCGTCATCATCATCGCCACGCCGCGAGCCACCGCCTTTTCGACATCGGTGTCGGGAAGGATGATGTTCGCCGACTTGCCGCCGAGCTCCTGAGCCACCCGCTTGACCGTCGGCGCCGCCGCCTGCGCCACCAGGACGCCGGCACGGTTCGAACCGGTAAACGAGATCATGTCGACATCCGGGTGTGCGGCGAGCGGCCCGCCGACACCGACGCCGTCGCCGTTGACGAGATTGAACACGCCGGCCGGCACCCCGGCCTCGGCGACGATTTCGGCGAGGATCAGCGCATCGAGGGGGGCCAGTTCGGACGGCTTCAAGACGATGGTACAGCCGGCGGCCAGCGCCGGCGCGCCCTTGCAGGCGATCTGGTTGGCCGGCCAGTTCCACGACGTGATCAGTCCGCAGACGCCGATCGGCTCCTTGCGGATCAGCGTCGAACCGCGGACCTCCTCGAACGGGAATTCGCGCAGGAGCCTGGCCGCCGTCGCATAGTGAGCCAACCCGGCAGGCATCTGGGCGGCCTTGGCGAGCCAGCCGGGAGCGCCCATCTCGGTGGTGATGGCTTCGGCGATGTCGGCGCCGCGGGCCTTGTAGGCGGCGCAGATGGCGTCGAGCATTTCCGCCCGTTCCTCAGCCGTCGTCGCCGAGAACGTCGGAAAGGCGGCGCGCGCCGCGGCGACGGCGCGATCGACGTCCTCGGCCCTGCCCATGGCGATGCGCGCAATGGGCTGTTCGGTCGCCGGGTCGATGACGTCCCGCGTTTCCGGGCCGGCCGGATCGACCCAGTCTCCGCCGATGAAGAACTGCAGGTGCTCTCGCATGATGATGGGTCCTCGGCGGCGCGCCTACTCGAAGCTGACCGTCTTTCTCGCCGTGGCGAGGCGTTCCGGGGACCAGGTGCCGGGCGGCGTCGGCACCTGTGTCGGATCGGTGACGTTGGTGCTGGCGTAGGGTTCGGTCAGTTCCACCGTTCCGCCCGCCGTTGTCACCGTGACCGCCGTCCCTTCGAGCATGACCACGCCGAGCCGGTCCGTCTCCTGACCGCCCCAGAAGGTCGTGCCGCGGATGCCGATGGTGGCGACTGGCGTCTGGATGGTCATGCCGTCGTCGCGGAGCTTGGCGAGGCTGCCGCTGACGCCGAGCAGCACGGCCTGGACCAGTTCCATCACCGCGCCCCGGCTTTCGCCGTAATCCTCGAGGATGAAGGTGCTGTGGTCGCCGAGGGTGAGGATCGTGCCGTCGGTCATGTTCATCTCGATGCGCGTATCGCGGCCCGTCGAAAGCCGGTCGCCGATGAACACCGGGGCGCCGACGGCGAGGGCACGGCTTTCGCCCGCCTGGGTGGCAATGGCGGCGCCTTTCAGCCGGCTCACGGTGCCGGCCTTCTCGGCGGCGTCGACGCCCATGGGCAGGGCGAAGACGAGAAGGAGGGTGAGAAGACGGACGGTCCGAGGCATCCGAGGTCCTTTCGTGTCGTGCCGCAGGTCTCTACACGGCGCGAGAGTGTCGGCCACCACCGCGGCCGAGATAGGCATCGAACGTAGCGGCAACGAGGCGCACCAGGGGCCGGCCGGCTTCGGTCACGGCAATACGGGCACCGTCAACGGTGCAAATGCCGTCGTCGGCCAGCGGTGCGAGGCGTTCGATTTCATCTTCGAAGACTGTAGTCTCGACGCCATGGCGCCGGCACACGGCGCCGAGGTCGACGGCGAGATCGCACATCAGCCGCTCGATGACCTCGGCGCGCAACCGGTCGTCTGCGTCCAGCTCGATGCCGCGGACGACCGGCAGGTGGCCGGCGGCGATGGCCTCTTCATAGGGATTCAGCAGCGACGAGTTCTGTACGTACCCCTGCGGCAGGCGGCCGATGGCCGAGGCGCCGAGGCCGAGCAGAACCTCGGCGCCGTCGGTGGTGTAGCCCTGGAAGTTGCGATGAACGGAGCCGGCGTCGAGAGCGCGGGCCAGCTCGTCATCGGGGCGCGCGAAGTGATCCAGGCCGACGGGGCAGTATCCGCTTTCGGTGAGGCGCCGTGCGCCGGCGTCGGCCTGGCGCCAGCGGGCGCGGACGCCCGGAAGCGCTGCTTCGTCGATCAGCTTCTGGTGGGTCTTCATCCACGGGACGTGGGCGTAGCCGAACAGCGCCACCCGCGCCGGCTGAAGGCGCACCGCGTGGTCGACCATGGCCTCGACCCGGGTGCCGGTCTGGTGCGGCAGGCCGTACATGAGGTCGAGATTGATGCTGTCGATGCCGTGCTTGCGCAGCCACCCGCAGACCCGTTCGACGACTTCGTAAGGCTGAATGCGGTTGATCGCCGCCTGGACCTCGGGGTCGAAGTCCTGCACGCCGATGCTGGCGCGGTTGACGCCGGCGGAGGCGAGCGCGGCGATGTAGTCCTCGGTGGCGTCTCGCGGGTCGAGCTCGACGGCAATCTCGGCGGTCTCGGCGACGTCGAAGCGGCGGCGCAGGGCATCGATGGTGCGCCGCCATTCGACGCCCTTGAGCATGGTCGGGCTGCCGCCGCCCCAATGCAGGTGGCGGACGCCGAACCGGGCGGGCAGGGCGTCGGCGACCAGTTCGATCTCGGCCAGCAGCACGTCGAGATAGTGGCGCACCGGCGCGTAGCGCTTCACCACCTTGGTGTAGCAGCCGCAGAACCAGCACATGGAGTCGCAGAACGGGGTGTGGAAATAGAGCGACAGCGGCCGTGACGGCTCCAGCGCCGCAAGCCAGCCGGCATAAGCGCCGCCGTCAACGGCGTCGGAGAAGTGTGGCGCCGTCGGATAGCTGGTGTAGCGCGGGACCCGAAGGTCGTATTTTTCGGCCAGGTCGGTGGTCATGGGCGTTGCCGGTTCCCTAATCGACCGCGAAAGGTAACGCCACGGAAGACGCGATTAAAGGGCGCTTCCACACGAGTGCTACGCCGAGCGGCGGCCGGCGGATCACGCCGCCGGCGGGGGGGGCGGTGGCCGACCGCTCAACCGCCGGGCGCATAGGCGATGATGTCGTGGCGCTGCTGGCCCAAGCCTTCGATGCCGAACTCCAGAACGTCGCCGGGCTTCATGAACTCGGGCGGATCGCACCCCAAGCCGACGCCGGCCGGCGTGCCGGTGCAGATGAGATCGCCCGGCATCAGGGTCATGAACTGCGACAGGTGGCTGACCAGCTCGACCACCGAGAAGATCATGTCGCCTGTATGGCCGGCCTGGCGGCGCTGGCCGTTGAGGTCCAGCCACAAGTTCAGGTTCTGCGGATCGGCCACCTCGTCGCGGGTGATCAGCCACGGACCGAGCGGGGCAAAGGTGTCGGCGCTCTTACCCTTGATGAACTGGCCGCCGCGGTCTTTTTGGAACGACCGTTCCGAAACGTCGTTGATGACCGCGTAGCCGGCCACGTAATCGAGGGCCTGGGCCTCGTCCACGTACTGGGCCTTGGTGCCGATGACGACCGCGAGCTCGACTTCCCAGTCGGTCTTCTCGGAGTTCAGCGGGATCATGATCGGATCGAAGGGACCGTTGAGCGCCGTGACGGCCTTAGAGAACAGCATCGGTTCCGCGCGGGTTTGCGAGCCGGTTTCATCGGCGTGGCTCTGGTAGTTGAGGCCGATGGCGAGAATCTTGCCGATGCCGACCAGCGGCTCACCCAGGCGCAGCGGCTCCGAGATCAGCGGTAACTCGTCGGCCTTCAAGGTGGCGAGCGCGGCGAGGCGGTCGGGGGCCAGCACCTCGCCGGCGATGTCGGTGACATGTTCCGACAGGTCGCGGACGTGCCCGGCGGCATCAAGAAGCCCCGGCTTTTCCTCGCCCTTCGGTCCGTAGCGCAGCAGTTTCATCAGATTTCCCCCCGATCACGATGTGCGAACCCGACACCAGAGTAGCGGGGCGCCCGTCAGCGTCAATGGGCGAGGTGGTGCGGAAAGAACACTAAAATTTTATTCAAAATAAAAATAAATCAAAAACAAGAAAAAATAGTCGCAAATATAGTATTTGATAATATTGATCCACGTCCATATCATCGCACGACCCGTGGTTTTCCGACTGGGGATGATGATGGTTCGATTGTTACGACGCCTGCTCCGATTGGGCCGCGATGAACGCGGTTCGCCGACGCTGGAGTTCGCGTTCGCCGCGCCGGTGCTGTTCATGATGACCGCCGGCACCATCGAGTTCGGCATGATCATGTTTGTCAACATCCTGATGGAGAGCGGCCTGCGCGACGCCGCGCGGTACTCCATCACCGGCCGTGATCCCAGCGGTGCCAGTCGCGAACAATACATCATCGACATCATCGCCGACCGCACGATCGGCCTCGTTGACGTCGCCGCGGCCGACATCGAGATCCGCAGCTACCCGACCTTCGACGACATCGGCCGGGGCGAGGACTACGTCGACGGCAATGGCAATGGCAATGGCCAGTACGACGCGGGCGAGACCTACACCGACGAAAACAGCAACGGCCAGCACGACGACGACGTCGGCGAAGAAGGCGCCGGCGGGTCCGGCGAGGTCGCCGTCTACCGCATCAAGTACGACTGGGAAGTGTTGACGCCGCTGGCCGGGCCGCTGATCGGCGATGACGGGTATTTCACGCTGAAGGCCAGCGTCGCCGTGCGCAACGAGCCTTGGGAAGAGGAGGAGGTCTGATGATCGAGGCGATCCGCCGCGTCCTCCGCGACCGCCGGGGCAACCTGTCGGTGGAGCTGGGCATGGCGATGCCTGTGCTGGCGGAGCTCCTGCTCACCGGCGTCGAGATCACCCGCTACGTGCTGATCAACCAGAAGGTGGAGCGCACGTCGGCGACCATCGCCGACCTCGTTGCCCAGTCCTATGGGATGAGCGAGGCGGAGATGTCCAGCCTGTTCACCGCCAGCAGTTACGTGATGGACCCCTACGACGTGGAGACCGAGGGTCAGGTGGTGGTCAGCTCGATTAGCACGTCGGGCGGCGTCGCGACGATCAACTGGCAGCGGGCCTACGGCGGCGGCTCGGGCGGCAGCGCGCTCGGTGTCGAAGGCGGCACGGCGAACCTGCCGAGCGGCTTCGAGGTGCGCGATGGCGAGAGCGTGGTCGCGACGGAGGTCTTTTACGACTACGAACCGATGATTTTCCAGACCGTGCTGGAAGGCGACACGCTCTACAAGTACGCAATCTTCCGACCGCGGTTCTCGTCCCTGGAAACCATTTCCCCTTAACGCTAAAAAATCAGCCTTCCGACCGGCCTTGTGCGCTGCGCACTATTTGTGCGGTGCGTCAAAATGTGCTATCGTAGTGCGTTCTGACCACCCACTATTGCGGGTGCGAGATGGTTCATTCGGCGCACTTGGCGGTTGCTGGCGCTGCGTACAGCGACGCCGACGGACGAGCGGACGGAGGGCATCAACGGCTTGCCGGTGGCGACGCACCGCTGCTGCGCATGGCCCATCCGCCGGAGATTTCCGACGAAGCCATCGAGGCGGCGCGTATCGGCGTTCCTGAAATCGATGCCGATCACGCCAAGGTCTTCGACCACTACCACGCGTTCGTTCGCGCCCTGCAGCGCGAGACCGACCCGCATGCCCTGGCGCTGGCCCTGCATGGGTTCATCCACGACGTCCGCCAGCATTTCTCGCGCGAGGAACAGCTGATGGCCGACGTCGGCTATCCCCACCGCGCGCATCACCGCACGATGCACCGCCACCTGCTGCACGATGCGGAAGATTTCCTCGCCCGGCTGATCGTCGATCCCGGCCGCGACGAACTGGTGACCGTGACCCGCTTCCTGGAACGCTGGTTCATGGATCACATCACCACGCAGGACCGCAAGATCGGCGAGTTCCTCGCCGACCGGGCCTGGCCGCACTGACGGTCCGTCAGGCCGAATCTCCGAGGGACTTCGATTGTAATGCCGAAGCGCCGCTCAGGCGGCGCGGTTTCCGGGCAACTGCCGCCAGAAGGCGTCGCGGATGATCTCGCGCTCGGCGGCGAACCAGTTCTCGTCGGCGGCGGTATCGGGGTCCTGCTGGTAGAGTTCCCACGCCCGCATCAGAATCGCGCCGCGGTGGCGTTCGACGAGATCCGCCCGCGCCCCATGAAAGGCCTCCCAATCGGGCTCCGCCCCGGGGCGGCCGGCGCGGATCAAGGCCATGGCCTCGTCGGGGGACATGGACTCGACGAAGTCCAGATAGCCGAGCACGGTCAACGGCGCTCGGTTCACGCCGGCAGTGCAATGGACATAGACGCGGTGGCCGGCACTCAAGAGGACGTGAAGGCCATGCACGGCATCGGCGAGGTGGTGGCGCTGGCTGTCCGTGTCGAAGTCGCGCATGGGCGCGTTCACCAGGGTCAGCCCCCGGGCAACGCCGTGATCCTTGTGGGCGCGGTAGTTGATGTCGAGGGCGGCACGGCATTCGTTGTGCTGGATCGACAGCAGCGCGGAAACGCCGGTCTCGGCGGCCAGGGTATCGATGTCGTCCGCCGACCGTGGGCAGGACCCGACGACAATGTCGTCGCGAATTTCACCCCAGTTCAGCGTCCATTTCCACATCCGTAGCGCGCTCGATTCGAAATCCGTTGATTCGCACCATTTGTTGCGCCGAGGATACACGGATTTGGGGAATAGAGCTAGCGAGTTTCAATAAGTTGTCGGTTTGGTTGTGGCAGCGGGGATGCACGCGTACTGGTGGGGGCAGCTCTTGCTCGGAGTGTGTTTCACCGCCGGTCACGTTGCGACGGCGCGCTGGTCGGCCTCATCGGCCAAGGCCCGGAGCGCCGGAGCCACGTCGACCGGGCACGCGGGGCCAGTACGCTTGAACCATGTTGAGCTGGTAGAGATCGGTCAGCAGGGGGGGTGACGGGGGCGCATCGCGGTTCGCGGGTCATGGCGCTCGAACGGTTCCCCCCGCGGCGCCCACCTGGGCGATCAGCTCGACGGCGTCGTAGGGGGCGGCGCCCTCCGCGTCGTTGTCGAAATAGACGTGGACGTCGTAGCCAGCAGACAGCCAGTCGACGACCCGTGCCGCCCAGGGCCGAACGCCGCGCTCGCCGTAGGCCGATTCGTAGGTGCGTTCATGGCCGTGCAGCCGGACATAGGCGATGCGCCCGCTGACGGCATCCCAGCATGGCCATTTGGCGGCATCTGAGATGCACGTGCCGAGGTTGCGGGTGCCGAGCAGCGTCAGTGTCTCGTCGTTGAACCAGGACGGGTCGCGGAACTCGATCACGTGGCGGGGACCCGGCCACGTGTTTAGCCGGTCGGCGAAATCGCGCAGCAGGCCGTCGTCGCGGCCCAATGTCGGCGGCAGTTGCCAAAGTACCGCCGTCAACCGGTCGCCAAGGGGCGCGAGGCCATCGCGGGTGCGGGCCAGCGGTTCGTCCACATCGCGGAGGCGCCGACGATGGGTCACCATGCGATGCCCCTTGGCGGCGAAGGCGAACGTGGCCGGCGTGTCCGTCCGCCAGCGCCCGACGACGTCAGGCACCAGGGTGCGGTAGAACGTCGCGTTGACCTCGATCGCCGTGAAGCGCGTGGCGCAATGCGCCAGCCATCGTTTCTGGGGAACCCCGGCGTAGAACCCGTGGCGCCAACCGGCATAGCTCCAGCCGCTGGTGCCGATGTAGGCGTGCGGGCAGGGCGTGGTTGTCACGTCTCAATCGGCGGGCAAGATGGTGCTGGCGATCATCGTCGGACCATGGATTTCGAGCATGCGCTGATCTTTCGATCCACAATCGCCGGTAGACGCTAAACCACTTTTCGGCGCTGTTGAACCGGCGGTTTGTAGGGCGGAGGTCGATTTCCGCGGTCTTGCTCCGGTTGTGGAAGCGAACTCCGTGTGTCGGCGGCTTTAACACCGTTTTGTGACACGAATCGGCCGATCGTATCCGCCATATCCTGCGCTAACTCGTTGAAAATCATGAAAATGCGTTGCCGCTTGGATCGGCCCATCGATTCCGTTGTCATATTGACAGTTTTCGCGCGTCGAGGGATTTTACAGTGTGACGGCCGTCACAGCGCGCAACGCGTTGAAAAATCAAGATAAAGAATCATGGCATGCGGATTGCGAAGGCGTGGGTGGCGCCGGCTCGAACCGGGCGCCGAACGCAGAGGAGAAAACGAATGAAATGGCTTAACAGTTGCGTGGCAGCGGGGGCGTTGGCTATTGCCGTGGGCCCGCTGGCGGACAACGCCAACGCCGCGCCCATCGACGTCGGGCACGACTATCTCACGTCCGGCGCCACGAACGTCACTTCCAGCGGATACTTGGCGGGTTCGTTCGTGTTGGACGCCGAAACGACGGTTGCCGATCTTCATTGGTGGGGGATCTTCAATACGACCGGCACCGCCGTTTCCCTTGACGACGCATCAAGTAGTTTGCTCTTCAGTGTCGTTCTCTACGGCGACGACTCGGGCCTGCCAGACACCAGCGACGTTAAGTTCAGCGATAGCGGCGCCCCGGACAGTGTGTCGGATACCGGCGACCATATTGGCGACGATCCTGTCAACGGCGAGACCATTTTCGAGTTCGCCCTCGATCCGATCGGTCCGATCGTTCTCGGCGCCGGGACCTACTGGCTTGCGATCTTCGAGTTCGGCCTGACGGGTGGCGGCATTACCTGGGCGTGGTCGGATAGCACGGGTACCGGTGTCGCTTCGACGTCGGATGGCGGCAGCAGTTGGATTGGTCTTGGTTCTCTCAGCAACACCGCATTCGAGCTTTCGGGACCGGGCCAGCAAGGTTCGGCTCCGATGCCCGAGCCCGGTTCGCTGGCGCTCCTCGGTGTAGGCCTCGCGGCGCTCGGCTACGCGCGTCGGCGCAAAGCAGCCTGAGCGACGTATTCCGAAGAAAAACACTCCTCGAAGCGTTAAACCTCAGACGGCCCCGCCCCCCCAAGGGCGGGGCCAATTTCATTGGTCGACGCTGTTTCGCCCGCTTGTGGCTCCGACGCCTGAACCAACAACCGATCCCCCGCGTATCTCCGGTATGATCCGCGTCGCCTGACGGAAGGCCTGCGCAGCCGTTCGTCGCGAGGCAAAGGGGCTTCGGGTGATCCATTCCGATCGCGTCAAAGATCTGAACGGCAAGGCTCCGCTGGACGGCGCCTACGTCCTCTACTGGATGCAACAGTCCCAGCGTGCGGGCGGCAACCCGGCGCTGGAACTTGCCATCCGCGAAGCCAACGCGCGCCGGCTGCCCGTCGTCGTCGGCTTCGGACTGATGGACGACTACCCGGAGGCCAATGCCCGGCACTACACCTTCTTGCTGCAGGGAATGCGGGACGTCGCGGCGGCTCTCCGAGACCGCGGCATCGCCTTCGTCGTGCGTCGTGGCCGTCCCGACGACGTCGCTCTCGCACTTGGCCGCGACGCGGCGTTGATCGTCTGCGACCGCGGCTACCTCCGCCATCAGCGGGCGTGGCGTGACGCTGTTGCTTCAAACGCCGGATGCGCGGTCATCCAGGTGGAAGGCGACGTGGTCGTCCCGGTCGAGTTGGCTTCGGGGAAATCGGAATACGCGGCGCGGACCCTGCGGCCGAAGATTCTCCGTCACCGGGACCTGTTCATGTCGCCGATCGACGAGGGGACCGTCGACCATCCCTCGCTCGATATCGACATTGCCGGAGACATCGACGTCGCCGACGTGGACCGGGCGATCGGATCGCTCGCCATCGACCACAACGTCCGGCCGGTCAGGCGCCTCACCGGAGGGACCACCGAGGCGCGGTCGCGCCTGGCCGCGTTCCTGCGCGTCGGCTTCGCGGGCTACGCCGATGGCCGCAACGAACCCGCCGACTGGCGCTGCTCGTTCATGAGTCCGTATCTGCATTTCGGGCAATTATCACCGGTCGAAGTGGCCCTTGCAGTCAGGGACGCGCGCGAAGGCCCGAACAGCGACGCGGCGTCGTATCTGGAAGAGCTGATCGTCCGCCGCGAGCTTGCCGCCAATTTCGTCCAGTTCGAGCCCGCCTATGACCGCTTCGAGGCGTTGCCGAACTGGGCACGGCAGACACTCGGCGAACACTCCGCCGACCAGCGCGCGCCCCTCTACGCGCCCGAGGACCTCGAGGCGGGCGAGACCCACGATCGATACTGGAACGCCGCCATGCGCGAGATGGTCCACACCGGCTTCATGCACAACTACATGCGCATGTACTGGGGCAAAAAGATTCTCGAGTGGTCTCCGAGCCCCGAAGAGGCCTACGAGACGACCCTCCGCCTCAACAACAAGTATTTCCTCGACGGCCGTGACCCCAACTCCTACGCCAATGTCGCCTGGTGCTATGGCCTGCACGACCGGCCGTGGATGGAACGTCCGATCTTCGGCAAGGTCCGCTACATGAACGCGGCCGGCCTCAAGCGGAAGTTCGACATCGACCGTTACGTCGCCGAAGTGGACCGCCTGGTCGCAGCGGAAGCCGATTGAACCGCGTTCCGAGCTTGGCGGCGGCTTGATGCAAGCACTGCCCTATCAAAATTTTCTTGCTGTTTTGAATGATCCGATCACTCGTTGTCGCCGTATCACCTGCGAACGGACCGGAGGGACGATCGGTGATGGGTGCAGCGGCCAGCGCATTGGAGGGCGTCTCCTTTTTCGCGCCGAAACGTGCTACACACGCGCCCGTCATGCGTCTGACCCCGGCGACCGTCGAACAACCGACCAACGACGAGCTTTGTGAGCTGCTCGAGGCGGTGGCGGTTCACCGTGACCGGCAGGCATTCGCCCAGCTTTTCAAGCACTTCACTCCACGATTGAAGGCGTTCGGCCTGCGCCAGGGGTCCGATCCGACGACCGCCGAGGAGCTGGTGCAGGAGGCGATGCTGACCGTCTGGCGCAAGGCGTCGATGTTCGACCGAAGCAAGGCGACGCCGTCGACGTGGATCTTCACCATCGTTCGCAACAAGCGCATCGACATGTTCCGCCGCCAGAACCGCCCCGAGGTCGAGCTCGACGAAGGCTTCGACGCGCCGTCCGAGGACATGCTCCAGGATGACTCTCTTTCCCTGAAGCGCTCGGGCGAGGCGTTGCGCGAAGCCCTCGCGGTGTTGCCCGAGGATCAGTTGACCGTGCTGAAGAAGGCCTTTTTCGAGGACAAATCCCACAGCGAGATCGCCGACGAGCTGCAGTTGCCGCTGGGCACGGTGAAATCCAGGGTCCGGCTGGCGCTGGGGCGGTTGCGGGCGCATCTCCCGGAGCAGCAGCCATGACACGCCACCATCCGCCGACCGAATTGCTGCTCGACTTCGCCGCTGGCGGCGTCTCGGAAGCGGTGGCGCTTGCCGTCGCCTGCCATGCCGAGATGTGCGACGCCTGCCGGGCCGAAATCCGTGACTACGAGCGCGTCGGCGGCGCCTTGTTCGAAACGCTGGAACCGGAGCCGGTCGACGATGCGCTCTTGGAGAGGGTTCTCGATCGATTGGATGAGCCGGAACCCGATGTCCGTGCGGTGCCGGCGATGGCCAGCGATACCGCCAGCCTGATCCCCGGTCCGCTCGTCCGCTACCTCGTCGGCGGCCTCGATCAGTTGCCGTGGCGCCGGGTGGGCAAACTGTTCGAAGAGTTCCGCCTTCCGCTCGCGGGCAACGGCTTCAAGGCCAAGCTGATGCGTTTGCAGCCCGGTGCCGTGATGCCGCTTCACACCCACCGCGGCCAGGAATACACCCTGGTGTTGGCCGGCGGTTACGCCGACCAGGGCGAGCAGTTCCTGCCCGGCGATTTCGATGTCCGCGACCCGAGCCACAAGCACCAGCCCGTCGTCGACGACGACGGAGAGTGTCTGTGCCTGGTGGTTCTCGACGCTCCGGTCAAGCTCACCGGCGTGCTGGGACGGATCGTCAATCCGTTCCTTCGGGTTTAGGTCCCACTGTCGTCTTGCCTGCGGCGGGAGAACCGTCGATGGCCCGAACACGCGACAGACTCTTGGTCAACGCAGTCGTCGCCGCCTCCCTGCTTGGAACCGCGATCCCGGCCATGGCATCGCGGGCCGAGCCGGTGATGGCGCCGTGGGCACAAGGCACGCGTCTCGATCCGATGGCGGCCTACGGCGACAAGATCATTTTCCGGGTGCTGCGGAACGGCGATCCCGTCGGCTCGCATGTCGTCTCCTTCGATCGCGATGGAGAAGACCTGATCGTTCGGGCCCGGTTCGAGCTGTCGATCGAGGTCCTGTTCGTCACCGCCTACCGGTACGTCTACGAGTCGACCGCGCGCTGGCGGGACGGGCGGCTGGTGTCGCTGGTCGCCGACACCGACGAAAACGGCACGCCCATCCGCGTTGCCGCCCGTCTCGAAGATGGAACGTTGCGCATTTCGGGCCCGAAAGGGACGGCCACGGCTCCGGCGGGCATCTTTCCGACCAACCACTGGCACCCCGGCGTCCTCGAGACCAACCGGGTGCTCAATACCCTGACCGGCCGCGTCAATGCGGTGCAGATCGACGACGAAGGCGTCGAGGACCTCGCAAAAGGGGGCAAGACCCTGCGCGCCCGGCGCTTCGCCTATTCCGGCGAGCTGGACAACGTGGTCTGGTACGACGCCGCCGGACGCTGGGTGAAGATGCGGTTCACCGGCAAGGACGGCTCGACCATCGAATACCTCTGCGAATCCTGCATCACCGGGACCGACGATCCGGCATGAGCAAGACCGCCTGGTGTACGGGCGCCGGCAAGGGGATCGGCCGTGCGGTCGTCTTGAAGCTGGCACGCCAAGGTTTCCGCGTCGCCGCCAGCGCGCGGTCGAGCGAGGACTTGAAGGCGCTTGCAGACGAGGCTCGGGAATTCGGCGGCACCATCGCACCATTTCCCGTCGACGTAACCGACGATTCGGCGATGCGGGACGCGTCCGCACGCATCGAGGATCGGCTCGGTCCGCTGGACCTGGTTATCCTCAACGCCGGCACTCACATCCCCGACAGCGCCGCCAATATTTCCGTCGAAACCGTCCGCACCCTCGTCGAGACGAACCTCATGGGGACGGTGCATGGTTTGGCAGCGGTGCTGCCCCGGATGATGGAGCGCGGCCGGGGACGCATCGCCGTCGTCTCATCGGTCGCCGGCTATCGGGGACTGCCGGGCGCCGCCGGCTACGGAGCGACCAAGGCGGCGCTGATCAACCTCTGCGAAGCGTTGAAGCCCGAACTGGATCGAGCCGGCGTGGACCTGAAACTGATCAATCCCGGTTTCGTGAAGACGCCGCTCACCGACCGCAACGACTTCCCGATGCCGTTCCTGATGGAGGTCGACACCGCCGCAGAGCGAATCGTCCGCGGCCTCGCCAGCAGCCGGTTCGAGGTGACGTTCCCGAGGCGGTTCACGTGGATGCTGAAGGTCCTGCGGATGCTGCCCTACGGCCTCTACTTCGCACTCACGCGCCGTCTGGTGAGATCGCCGTGAGCGAGACGGGCGAGGCCTATCTGGCGTTGTTGGAGCGGCTGGAGCCCGGCAACCTCGACGAGCTCGACGGCCTCGTCGCCGACACCGTCCGCTTCCGCGACCCGTTCAACGACGTCACCGGCCGTGCCGCGCTGAGGCGCGTTTTCGAGCGCATGTTCGACGACCTCGACGTGCCGCGGTTCGTCGTCCGGCACAAACGCTGGGACGGCGGCGTTTGCCTTGTCGCCTGGACATTCGAAGCCCGCATGCAGGGCAGCGGGAAGGACCTGAGGTTCGATGGGATGTCGGAGGTTCGTGTCGACACCGACGGCCGGGTGGCCGAGCATGTCGACCATTGGGATCCCGCCCGCTCTCTATATGAACGTGTGCCCGTGCTCGGCGCCGTTCTCCGCCGGGTTCGCAGGCGCCTCAGTTCAGGCTGACGTTTTCGGATAGCGCGCTCTCAGGCGCCCGGCTCTCTTCGACGCGCGCGTCCTCGGCGTCCTTCCGGAAGGCAATGGTAACGGTGCCGACGACGAGCCCGAACTTGGTCACCTGCGCCCGATTGATCAGCACGCCGCCGGGCTGCAGGAACATCCAGTCGTTGAAGTGCACCCGCCATGTGCGCTCGCCCACGTCGAGATCGAGGTCATAGCGCCAGTTGAGGGCGTTACCGCGGGCGACGCCGGTCGCCAGTCCGACCACGTCGTCGGCGCGTCCCTGGTAGGTGTGTTCGCCGGTCTTGGTGATTCGCCAGACGCGCCGATCCGTCTCGCCGTCGGCGAAGGCGAACCGCTCGTCGAGGGTCAGCATCTCGCCATCCCAGGTGCCGTCGATGTCGACGACGAACTGGCGTCGCACGGTGCCAAACCGGTCTTCGAACAGACCCCAGGCGCGGGTCCGGCCTTCGAAATACTCTTCGAGAACCAGGCGCGGTTCCATTCCGGTGAAATCCGATGGCTGCATGCTGCTGCATCCCGAAACCAGGAGAAGCGCGATGACAGCTACGAACCGGAACGGTCTCATCACGGCATCTCCGGGGCGGTCCGAACCGACCGCCCATCCAGTCGTCTCCTGATGATCGCTTGCCGCCGCGCCGTGATCGGGTGACGCCAGACGACCGCGATCGCCACACATTTGAGTACGGTGGGAACGGCGGCATAGATCGCCGCCAGCGCCAGCAAGGCGCTGGCCGGGTTGACCTCGCCGGCGCGGAAACCGGCAAGTTGTAGGGCGGGGAAGGCCAAGCCCACCGCGCAGGCCAGCGCCAGCTTGGTTGCCATGCTCCAGATGGCGAAGAACAGGCCCGCCCGCTGCCGGCCGGTGCGCAGCGTGTCCAGATCGACGACGTCCGCCTGCATGGCCGGCGGAAGGCTGAGGTCTGCCCCCAGTGCCATGCCGGTGACCACGCAGATAACCAGGAACGGCCCGATGTCGCCGGGTCCGAGGAGCGGCACCCAGATGAACGCGGCGCAGGCGAGGATCATCGCCGCGCACCAGGTGCGGTGCTTGCCGCTGTGGCGGCTGATCCGCAGCCACAGCGGAATGGCGCCGACGCCGGCGAGGAAATAGACGAGAATCAGCACGTTCCGCTCGACGGGCGACGCCTGCAGGCGGTGGTCGAGATAGAGCGGGAACAGCACCGCCGGGATGCCGTTGGCCAGCCCGTTGATGAACCACGCGGTCAGCAGCCGCACGAAAGGCTTGTTGCGGAACAAATGCGCCCAGGCGTGGAATCCCTGTGAGGTGAGGCGTCGGGAAGACAATGGCCGCGGCGGTTCCGGCACCCGCCACAGCAGCAGGACGATGGTCGGCGCGCCGACGGCGATGGCGATCCAGGCGACCATGGCAAGGCTGTCGCGCTCCGTGGCGCCCTGGGACACGGCGAGGGCCGGGACGCTGCCGGCGAGGACGATCCCGACCACCATCGCCGCCTCGCGGGCGCCGGTGATGCGGGCGCGGCCGTGATAGTCGCCCGAGAGTTCGGCGCCCCAGGCGGTATAGGGGACGGCGACCAGGGTCCAGCCGAGATAGAGGACGACGGCCCAGACGGCGAGATGGGTGAAGGACGCGGTCTCGGGCGGCTGGAAGATCTGCACCAGCGCGAGGGCGGCGAGCACCGCGCCGGCGGCGATCCAGGGCTTGCGGCGTCCTCCCGGCAGGCGCAAGCGGTCGCTGGCGAAACCGATCAGCGGATCGGTGACGACGTCGAGGATGCGGGCGACCAGCAATGCCGCGCCGGTCGCCGCCAGCCCGAGCCCCACGGTCTCGGCGTAGAAGGCCGGCAGATAGACGTAGACCGGCAGCGTCGGCATGGCCAAGGCCAGCGCCGGCAGGGCGTAGAACAGGAGGGAGGACCGGGTCATCGGCCTAACGGGCGTCGATGGGCTCGGTGTCAGGCGTGGCGGATCTGGATCTGCGCCACGTCGGTGGTGCCGGTGCGGAAGCCCACCTCGCAATAGGACAGGTAGAACGTCCACATGCGGCGGAACCGCTCGTCGAAGCCGAGCGACGCGATGGCCAGCCAGGCGTCATCGAAAGTCCGCCGCCACCGGGCCAACGTCTCGGCGTACGACTCGCCGAAGGTGAACCAGTCGCTCACCTTGAGGCCCGCGGCCTCGACCTGCCGGACCAGCACATTGGGCGACGGCAGCATGCCGCCCGGGAAGATATAGGTCTGGATGAAGTCGGCGGCGCGCCGGTATTTGGCGAATCGGTCGTCGTCGATGGTGATCACCTGGATCGCGGCGAGTCCGTCCGACTTCAGTCGGTTGCGGACAGCGCCGAAATAGTGCGGCCAGTACTTCTCGCTGACAGCCTCGAACATCTCCACCGACGCGATGCGGTCGAACGTACCGTCGACGTCGCGGTAGTCCTGCAGCCGCACATCGATGCGATCGGCGAGCCCGGCCTCCCAGATCTTCTGGCGGGCGAAGTCCTGTTGCTCGTGCGAGAGCGTCAGCGCGGTGACAGAGCAGCCGAACTCGCGCGCCGCCATCATCGCGAAGGCGCCTCAACCGCAGCCGATTTCCAGCACGTGGTGTCCGGGTCTGAGATCGAGGGTGCCGGCGAGGCGGCGGTATTTGTTGAGCTGTGCGTCCTCGAGGCTCTGTCCGGGGCTGTCGAACAGCGCCGAAGAATAGGTCATGCTCGGATCGAGCCACGGCGCGTAAAAAGCGTTTCCGAGGTCGTAGTGGTAGGCGATGTTGCGGCGGCTGCCGCCCCGCGTGTTGGCCCGCAACAGGTGGCGGACCCGGTTGAGCCACCGGCTGCCGAAGACGCCTTCGATGTTGCTGTCCATGGCGCGTTCGTTGGTGTGGGCGAGCGTCAGCAGGGCCGGCAGGTCGGGCGTATCCCAATCCCCGTCTATGAAGGCCTCGGCGAAGCCGACCGTGCCGCCCGAAAACAGCTTTCTGAGCGGCCGCACGTTGCGCAGCACCAGCGTGGCCTGCGGGCCGGCCAACGCGCCCTCGATGCGGTGAAGCGCGCCGTTGGGCAGCAGAAGGCGGAGCTGACCGACCTGGAGCGTCCGCGCCACGTCGAGCAAAAGGCGGTTCCAAAGACGGCCGACCGACGGCAGGTCCGGGCTGCAGGCGACCGCGCGGTCTTCCCTGTTGGCATTGGCCATGGCGGCGGGCCCTTATTCTAGCCGGCGGACGAACCGACGATGGTCACTGCATGGGCGGGAGGCGCCGGGCGGCGGATGATGTGCAATCCTTTCCGCCAGAGCTTCAGGGCCTCCCAATGAATGCCGACAATAACTTTCACCGTCATGAGCGGATAACGCAAGAACGCCGTGAACAGCATGCGATCGCCGAGCATTTCGCGGTGGCCCCGCAACCAGGCATTCAGCAGCGGCCCTTCGTCGTCGAACTGGTTGATGACGATGGCCAGCGATGCGTCGGGAGGCGTGACGCTGAACCGGTAGCCGCCCTCGACGCTGTTGAACGGCGAGACGTAGAAGGCCTTCGCGCAGCTCTGATGGACCGCGCCGCCCGTGCCGGCGCCGATGGGGATCAGGTAGGAGTGGCGCTGGCCGAAGGTGTTCCTGACTTCGTAGATCACCGCCCTGAGCGCGCCCTCCGGGGCGTGGCAGAAGTAGACGCTCAACGGGTTGAACACGTAGCCGAGCATGCGGGGAAAGCACAGCAGCCGGATCGGCCCGCCGCCGAGTTCGATGCCGGCGTCGGCGAGGTTCCCCTCGACCCAGGTCCGCAACGGCGTGCCGTCTCCCGGCCCGTGGTCGCGGTCGAAAAAGCTGAACAGGTTGAAGCGGTTGCGCGACAACAGCCGGCAGCGGCGGGCGAGGTCGTCGATCTCGTCCAGGTCCAGCAGCATGGACAGGTCCAGCAGCATGGAAAAGACGCGGTAGTGCAGCCGGTGGCGGCGGGGTTTCAGTCGCTGGTGCAGCACCTCGCCGAAGTAGAGGGCCGACACGTCCGTCATCACGCCGCGGCCTGCATTTTGGCGGTGAACGGCGCGGCGAGCCGGTCGGAGGCGCCGTCCACCGTCCACGGCCGGGCGATGCCGCCGATGGCCTCGGCGACGGTGAGGCCGGCCTGCAGGGCGTCCTCGTGGAAACCGTGGCCGCAGTAGCTGCCGCAGAACCAGGTGCGGCGCTGGCCCTGGATGCGGGGAAGCTCGCGCTGCGCGGCGATCGCGCGGCGATCGAAGGTCGGGTGGTTGTAGAGGAACTGCCTGAGTGTCTTGCCGGCCGCCGGCGCGCGGTGGGGATTGAGGGTGACGAACAGCGGCGTATGGTCGGGCAGGCCCTGCAGCCGGTTCATCCAGTAGGTGACGCAGACGCTGGCCGATCCATCCGAGCCCTGGCCGCTCATGTAGTTCCAGCTCGACCACGCGGCCCGGCGCTTCGGCATCAGGGTCTCGTCCTGGTGCAGCAGCGCCAGATTCTTGGTGTAGCCGAACGAGCCGAGGATGGCGCGCTCGTCGGCATCGGCATCCCCCAGCAGCGCCAGCGCCTCGTCGGCGTGGGTGGCGATGACCACGTGATCGTAGGCCGCCTGCGTGCCGTCGGCGTGCTCGATGACGACGCCCGAGGGCAGCCGCCGGACGGCGCGGATCTCCGCCTCGGTGACGATGCGCTCGGCGTAGGGCGCGGTGAGGCGCCGCACGTATTCGCGGCTGCCGCCGTCGACGGTGCGCCACAGCGGCCGGTTATTGACCTGCAACAGGCAGTGGTTCTTGCAGAAATTGAGGAACGCGGCGGCCGGATAGTCGCGCATGTCGGCGACCGGCGTCGACCAGATCGCCGCGCCCATGGGCAGCAGGTGGTCATAGACGAACGACTCGGAATAGGCCCCGCGGTCGATGTATTCGCCGAGGCTCAGATGGTGGTCGCCGGGCGAGTTCAGGAACCCCGGCGCCTCGCGGCAGAACCTGAGGATGTCGCGGAGCATGCGCCAGAACCGCGGCCGCACGATGTTGCGCTTTTGGGCGAACAGCCCGGCGCTGCCGTACTCCACGGCGCCGTCGTCGATGGAGGCGCCGAAGGACATGTCGCTGGGCTTGGTCGGCACGCCCAGGTGGTCGAACAGCGCCACCAGGTTGGGATAGTTCATCGGGTTGTAGACGATGAACCCGGTGTCCACGGGCACGGGACCGTGCGGCCCCGGCGCCTCGACGGTGTTGGAATGGCCGCCGACGCGGCCGTTCTTCTCGTAGACGGTAACGGTGTGGCCCTTGTCCAAAAGCCACGCCGCCGACATCCCGGCGATGCCGGTGCCGATGACGGCGACGTTGAGCGGGCCCGACGGTGAAAAAGTATCGAACGGCATATGTCTCCTCCGAATGCGTCGATACTACGCACGCGGAGGCAAAGCGGATCAACGGGGGGGTGTTACCAGTCGGTCATCGGAGGAAAGGGCTTCACTGGCGATATGGTGCGGGTCAACGGATTTGAGTTGGCGATCGACGAGAGTCGATTTGCGCGCTCTGCTGCTGAGTTATATCGGCCCAGTGCACCATAACGCGTTGATCAACTCAGCCGTAGTGCCCACCGATCCGACAGCCCAAGACTGATCAAAGATATGTTGCGACGTCGCATGGGAAGATGTGTTTCTGAGGCGGCGTCCGGCGTCGAATCGTTGGTAGACCTCTTCCGAAATGACGTTGCTTGCACGCAACCATTTTAGGCGCTTGTCCAGAATTCCCCACTTGCGAGGTGCTTCTAGTTCTTTGCATCGGTGAGCCACGGCGGCTTCGCCGGCACGAAAAGGCTGATCGGTGCCCAAAGTGTAGAGTGGGTAGAAATAGTAGCCATAACAGAGGGCGCCGCGAGCGGCTTCGAATAACTCTGCGACATCAAGGGGAACCTCCGGGACCAACTGCGGCTTCATGATGATGTCAACCCACCCGTCGCCCGTAAGCGAATATTCTGTGCCCTTCGGATCGATGCAGATGAGGTGCCGCCCCGTCGGATCGTGGTCACGCCAATTCGAACGCGTAAGACGCTTGAACCTAACCTCGGGTGACACGTTGGCGGGGCTCATGGTTTGGTTTTTTCTGCAGCGGCCGGTGGATCGGTTATTGACCGAAGGAATCCGTCCCATTGATCGCCGCCGGTCCAAGCTTCGACATTCGCGACAAGTTCTTTTCTGATTTCGATGAGACTGACGACGCCTTCTCTCGGTAGCCACGGCTCGTCGAGATGCTCAAACGGATCATACTGTGGCGTCGGAACGAGGCCGTGAGAGCAGTCCCAAAGGACGATTGACGAAATGGCTTGAGCCACTTGGCACAAGGACATGTAACACTCGGTGATCTTCTGAAGTGTTATTCCCCGCTGATCCTCCGAGAGAGAGGATCGAGAATGCTCATCCGCCGCATGTGCGATGAACTTGTTCCCATATTCGACCACATCCCCATATCCGCTTTTGTCGATAGCTGCGCTCAGCGCCTCAAGTACCTCGGGACGGATGAGATCGTCGCGCCTGCGGTTCTCTGCTGATACGCCGGATAGTCGGTCGAAGCTTTCGTGGCACGTTCGCGCCATGTCAAACGCGTTAGGGCCTTTTGTGTCGAGGTAGTCGGACTGCACGCCGCCCGCTCGTGCTGCTGCTTCGAAAAACCGATCACGAACGGCTTCGAAGTCATAGGGGAGTCCGTCGTGCGCCACGTAGTGTTCACGTGTGATCAGTTGTCGATGCGTCGTCAGGTCGTCGAGGACTCGCCCCAGTGATACGACCTGCCTCCCGGGGCGAGTACCTTTGTGCGGCCGGTCTGTCAGGCGGCGCACGGAGAGAACCTGCGACACCACGTACCCGTGGTCGATGAAGCGTGCGAGAGGGCCGTTTAAGCATGCCGCGGACCAATGGTTCTCCATTGCCAAGCGCCGCGCCTCGTTGATGCTCCGAAACACTACATCGTTCCAAAGCATTTTGCCGATCTGCTTCCAGACCGAATGTTCCGGATCGAAACGCATCCAGGAACGCCATTGCTGGTGCTTCTCGCGGAACGCTTGGAGGCTTTCCTTGTCCAGCACGTCGCAAACGCTGACGTCGAAATCATACGTTTTGGGAGAGTTCAAATGCGGGACGCCTTCAGCGGTTCGTTATCACTGCGGTTGAAGACCATTGCGCGATCTCGGAAATCGTTCGTCGGTCTTATTGCGAATGGTTTTACGGTTCCTAGTTTAAAGAAGCGCGTGCGCGTTCCCCGTTAATAGAGCCAAGTGCGATACGTTAGTGGGCTAAGTCCGCTCCGACAACCGAAGCGGGAGAATGCGGATCAACGGGGGGTGACGTTCAGACCTTTTGCGTGGGGTGTGGCGACGCCGCGACACGGCGGCGGATGCGGGATTTGGACTCACGACCTGTTGCCACCGAATTAGCCCCACAACCAACTGAGCAAGTCCGGCCGATGACGAACTCGTGACCGCCTCGACAAATTCGCGACGCGCTGGTTCTCCCTGTGCATACTCCTACGGGCAGATCAGGAAAAGCAAAGATAACCGAAATACGCACCTGACCGGGTAGAAACAGTAACGATTTATTGCACTTAGCTGCGCGCGAAGCATCGAGCTCTATGCACATACCCTGGCCCGGAACGAAATGCATACTCTGTTCAAAGGAGACGCCGCTGTCGGATGAGCATCTGATCCCCCAGGCGCTCGGCGGTAACCTTGTGTGTTCGTTTCTATGCAGGAAATGCAACTCGACCGTAGGGGCCAATTGTGAATCCGAAGCGAAGGCCGATCCATCCATTCGGATAGCGGTTGGCCATCTGAAATCAGAAATCTCGAGTGACCTTTCACGCAGGCTTTCGGAAGGTCAGAAGGTTCTCGCTGATGGTCCGGGCGGAACCGAACGGGGGCAGATACGCCGGGGACAGCTTCAAATTAGATCAAGAATGGCTGAGGACGGTTCGCTCATTCAGCCCACAAAACAGGCTCGAAAGTCCATAAACACTATTCTTCTGAAATCTGGTGTCGGCGAGACGCCGATTGCCAACGCTATGCGAGAGTTCGAGGACGCTCCCGAGAATCAGAAAGTGACACTGGTGCCTGGGTTAGAAATTGTCAAATGGAGTGTCGAGAGTTTAAGGCCGGACTTAGGAGACAGCAGCCTGATGAGCCCGCTAGTGCCACTAAAGATCGGCTATGAGTTCATTGCGTGTCACTTGGGAACAGCAGTGTACGAGAACGCACCGCAACTAGACGACATAAGGTTCTCGATACGTGAAATGGTGGAAGAAAGCACTTGCTTCGAGGTGGAAAGGCTCAACGCTCTTGAGTACAAGCCATTCCACGGCATTTGCTTCGAGGGTAATAGCCCTCATGCACGGGTACTTGTCCGTCTTTTTGGTTGGCTTGCTTTTCGGGTCCATTTTCGACACTTAGCTATCGGCGGTCCGCGGTTTGCCTACACCCAGTATCTGGACACAAAGCGAGAAACTCTCCGGGCCTTGGATTGATTGGAAACGGTGTGGTTTATCTTCGGTCGATCGTTCGAGGAAGAATTCGTAGCATTCGTGGACTTCCTCGACTTCAGAGCGGCGGTAATCGCCCGCAATAATAAGGGAGGCAGCTATGCCCGACGTACAAAGCTCCGCACCACCGGTCCTCGACGAGGCCACGGTCGGCCGGTTCCTGAGCTTCGACAGCTTGATCCCGGCCATGGAGCGGACGCTGGTGGCCTATTCCGAGGGCAGGGTCAGCCAGCCCGACCGCAAGATCATCCCGGTCGAGGCGCATGGCGGGTTCTTTGGCGCCATGCCGGCGGTCGGCGAGGCGGTCGGCCTGAAGATCGTCACCTTCTATCCCGGCAACGCGGACCGCGGCCTGCCGACCCATCTCGCGGTGATCCAGCTGTTCGATCCCGCGACGGGCCAGTTGATGGTCACCATGGACGGTCGGCTGATCACCGAGATGCGCACCGCATCGGTGTCCGCCGCCGTGGTCAGGAAGACCATTGCCCCCGACGCCCGTGTGCTCGCCGTTCTCGGCACCGGCGTCCAAGCCCACGTCCACGTCGCGGCGATGACCCATCTTCAGGCCTTCGATGAGATCCGGGTCTGGGGCCGGACGACGGAAAAGGCGGAGGCCTTTGCCGAGGCGGTCGGCGGGCGGGCGATGTCCGCCGAAGAGGCGGCGCGCGGCGCCGACGTGGTGGTCACCGCGACGGCGAGCAAGACGCCGGTCCTGGAGGGCGCCTGGCTGAAACCGGGCGCGGTCGTCGCCGCCGTCGGCTGGAACACGGTCGATGGCCGCGAGCTGGACGACGCGGCGATGACCAACGTCGTCATCGTCGAATCCTGGAGCGGCACGTCGAGCGAATCGGGGAACCTGCGCGGCTCGGGGGCGGCGATCTTCGCCGAGGCCGGCGAGCTCCTCTCGGGCCGCAAAGCGATCGAGCCCGGCAGCACGGTGATCTTCGATTCCGTCGGCATGGCCTGCGAGGACGTGGCCACGGCGAAGCTGATCTGGGACGCCTACACCGCCGCGTCCTGACGCCATCCAGTCAGCGGGCTGCAGAAAAAGCGGTACCCGGGGCTTGCCTCGTCCTTCGACACAGCCCGCTGGGCCTGCTCAGGATGAGGCATGCTGCTGGCATGATTGACCTCATGCTGAGGAGCGAAGCGTCTCGAAGTACGAGGTCAATCAACCGGGTTCGCTCGTCAGCAGGCTTCTGGTCGTCCACCCCCGGAATCCGCTATACCGGTGGGGAGCCACCGGGCCGACAACGGGCGCGGCGCAACGTCCCTTTCCAACTGGCCCCATCTTCAGGCGGGGTTTTCTTTTTGCCGCCTCCCGCTAAGGTAGCAGCGCCTCAGGTGTTGGAGGGGCGCGTCTGAGAAAGGGGGGAGTCGAATATCGTACCAGGGTCGTCTCGTTTCGTCGCGGGTCACGTTTTGTGTGATTGTCTGCGCAGCCATCGTTCTTACGGCGTGCTCCACGAAGCGCTACGGTCGTCAGACGCCGCTCTCGCCAGGCGAACGGGCATCGCTGACGTGCGCGGAGATCGATCGCGAAATCGAGAAGTCGACGTACTTCATCGAGGACATCCAGCGACAGCGACGGGAACTCACGGGCGCTCATGTCCTTGGGTTCCTGGGCGACTTCGGAATCGGCAATGTGATGGAAGGGGATGCGGCGGAAGCCTCCGGCATGGAGAGGCGCGATCAACTCCGGGCGCTTCGTTCTGAAAAGGGCTGCTCAAGCTAAACCCGAAGCATCCCGTTCGAAGTCTAGAGCGCGTCCCGTCCCCGAATTCGCTATACCGGTTCCGAACCGACGGGCCGACACCGCAGAGGACCGAACCCATGTCCGACCGATACGCACCGTTCGACCAACTGAGGATCGAGCGGCCAGCCGATGGCATCCTCAGGATCACCTTCGACAAGCCGCAGACCTTCAATTCCCTCGACGAGGAGGGCCACCGGCAGCTCACCTACATCTGGCCCGAGATCGACGCCGACGAGAGCGTGCGCTCGGTGATCGTCACCGGCGCCGGGACGGCCTTTTCCGCCGGCGGCGATTTCGACATGATCGAGAAGATCATCGACGATCCGCGCACCCGCCTGCAGACCTGGAAGGAGGCGCGCGACCTCGTCTACAACATCATCAACTGCAACAAGGTGATCATCTCGGCGATCAACGGCCCGGCGGTCGGCGTCGGCCTCGTCGTCGGCCTGCTCGCCGACATCTCCGTCGCCGGCAAGGCGGCGCGGATCGTCGACGGGCACACGCGCCTCGGTGTCGCGGCGGGCGATGCCGCCTGCATCATCTGGCCGCTGCTCTGCGGCATGGCCAAGGCCAAGTACTACCTGCTGACCTGCAAGCGGCTGACGGGGGAGGAGGCGGAGCGCATCGGCCTCGTTTCCCTGTGCGTCGAGGACGACGAGTTGCAGCAGACGGCCCTGGAGATCGCCGCCGACCTCGCCGACGGCGCGCAAAGCGCGCTCCGCTGGACCAAGTACTCCCTCAACAACTGGCTGCGCGCGGCCGGCCCGACGTTCGACACCTCGACGGCGCTGGAGATCCTCGGCTTCGCCGGCGAAGAAGCGCGGGAAGGTCTGAAGTCGTATCAGGAAAAGCGCAAGCCGGTGTTTCCGAAGGACTGCCCGATCTGAGCCGGCGTGGCGGCGGCGGGAAATGGTGCCGGATGCAGGATTCGAACCCGCGACCTACTGATTACAAATCAGCCGCTCTACCAACTGAGCTAATCCGGCACGGCGCGCCTCGGGCGGGCACCGAACGATATCGCGGGCGCCCGGGAGCGACAAGCGGTGGCGCGACCCTCCTTGTGCGGCGGGACGTCCTTCGACAGGCGGTTGCGCCGCTGCACATCCTTCGACGTTGCTCAGGATGAGGGGACGCGTTGGCCCAAACCACACCCTCATGCTGAGCAGGCGCGAGAGCGTCGTGTCGGAGCATGGCGAACCGGGCACCGAACTCACGGACGTCCGCGCGTGACTTCGTAGAGCGCGATGGCGGCGGCGACGGAGACGTTGAGGCTCTCGACATCGGTGATGGGAATGCGCACCAGCGCATCGCAGGTCTCGCGCACCAGCCGGCGCAGGCCCGCGCCTTCGGCCCCCAGCACCAGGGCGACGGGGCCGGCCGGGAGGGAGTCGGCCAGCGGTGCCTCGGCATCGGCATCGAAGCCGATGCACCAATAGTCGGCGTCCTGCAACGTGCGGAGGGTGCGAGCGATGTTGGTGGCGCGGACCAGCGGCACCATCTCCAGCGCGCCCGACGCCGCCTTGGCCAGCGCGCCGGTGGCCTCGGGGGCGTGGCGGTCCTGGACGACGACGGCGGCGGCGCCGAAGGCGGCGGCGGAACGCATCACCGCGCCGACGTTGCGGGGATCGGTCGCCTGATCGAGGACGACGACGGGCCCCCGCGATTCGTCGGCATCGGTTTCCAGGATGTCTTCGAGTACGTCCTCGGCGAGGGGATCGGCGAGCACGGCCAGCCCCTGATGGACGGCGCCGGGCGGCAACAGCGCCTCCAAATCCCGTCGGTCCATGACCTCGGTCGCTGGGCGTTTGGCGCCGCTTTCGCCCGCGGCGTCGGTGAGCCGGTCGGCAACCGCCTCCGTCGCCACCAGCCGCCGGCAGGCGCGCCGGGGATTGGCCGCCGCGGCGAGCGCCGCGTGCAGGCCGTAGATCCACACCGCGCCATCGCGCTGGCCGCCGTCTCGGCGCCCATGTCCGCGCGCCGCCATTCGCCGGTTGCGCTTAGCCATATCCGGGCCTAACATCGGCGGAAAGTTGGCTACGGCAACCCTTTCCGCGCCTGCTCACGGGGTCGGGGAAGGGCGTATGTCGTTGTTTTTTTTGGATGTTGACAAGGGACGGCAAAAAACCATATTTCCAGGCCTTGTTCCGCCGGTCCGCCGGCGTCGGCGGCGTTCCGGAGGGGTGCCCGAGTGGCTAAAGGGGACGGGCTGTAAACCCGTTGGCGTTCGCCTACGTTGGTTCGAATCCAACCCCCTCCACCAGGCCGCGGGGACGGTTCGAACCAGCCTGTCGGGTGCTTGGGTCGCGGGTGTAGCTCAGTGGTAGAGCAAGAGCCTTCCAAGCTCAAGACGAGGGTTCGATTCCCTTCACCCGCTCCACCCGGAGCCCGAACTCAGCAGGCACGGCAGCAGGCTGGCGGAACGGATTTGATTTAGTCAGGTTCTCTCGAACAGTTGGAAGAAAGAAAAGGCGATGGCGAAGGCGAAGTTTGAGCGGACGAAGCCGCATTGCAACGTAGGCACGATTGGTCATGTCGATCATGGCAAGACGACGTTGACGGCGGCGATCACCAAGGTATTGGCGGAGGCTGGCGGGGCGGAGTTCACGCCGTTTGATCAGATCGACAAGGCGCCGGAGGAGAAGGCCCGCGGGATCACCATCTCGACGGCGCATGTCGAGTACGAGACGGAGAACCGCCATTACGCGCACGTCGACTGCCCGGGTCATGCGGACTACGTGAAGAACATGATCACCGGTGCGGCGCAGATGGATGGCGCGATCCTGGTTGTGTCGGCGGCGGATGGCCCGATGCCGCAGACGCGCGAGCACATCCTTCTGGCCCGCCAGGTGGGTGTTCCGGCGATCGTGGTCTATCTGAACAAGGTCGACCAGGTGGACGACCCGGAGCTTCTGGAGCTTGTCGAGCTGGAGCTTCGCGAGCTTCTGTCGAGCTACGACTTCCCGGGCGACGACATCCCGATCGTCAAGGGCTCGGCGCTGTTCGCTTTGGAGGACGGCGACGCGACGATGGGCCGGGAGACGGTTCTCGAGCTGATGACCGAGGTCGACAACTACGTTCCGCAGCCGGACCGTCCGAAGGACCAGCCGTTCCTGATGCCGATCGAGGACGTGTTCTCGATCTCGGGCCGGGGCACGGTGGTGACGGGCCGTGTGGAGCGGGGTGTTGTGAAGACCGGCGAGGAGGTGGAGATCGTCGGCCTGAAGGAGACGACGAAGACGGTGTGCACGGGCGTCGAGATGTTCCGCAAGATCCTCGACCAGGGCGAGGCCGGCGACAACATCGGCGTTCTGCTGCGCGGCACCAAGCGCGAGGAGGTCGAGCGTGGGCAGGTTCTGGCGCGTCCGGGGACGATCACGCCGCACACCAAGTTCTCGTGCAACGCCTACATCCTGACCAAGGAGGAGGGCGGTCGCCACACGCCGTTCTTCTCGAACTACCGCCCGCAGTTTTATTTCCGGACGACGGACGTGACGGGGTCGGTGAAGCTTCCGGACGGCACGGAGATGGTGATGCCGGGCGACAACATCGCCATGGAGGTTGACCTGATCCAGCCGATCGCCATGGACGAGGGCCTGCGCTTCGCCATCCGCGAGGGCGGCCGCACCGTCGGCGCCGGCGTCGTCTCGAAAATCATCGAGTAGCGGATACAGGAATCGGGCCGCCCCTGCCGTCCTCGGATCGGCGTCGCGGCGGCCTTCGGAGGCATATAGGGGCATAGCTCAGCTGGTAGAGCGGCGGTCTCCAAAACCGCAGGTCGCGGGTTCGATCCCTGCTGCCCCTGCCATTTCTTCGGGGTATCCGGCCGACACGGGATCATAGCAAGAGGAAGGACAGGGCGCTGTCTCGCGGCGATGGCGGGAAGCGCTGGCATTCGATGGCAAAAACGAACGTTGCGCAATTTCTCCGCGAGGTGCGTCAGGAGGCCTCCAAGGTCACTTGGCCGTCGCGCAAGGAAACCGGCATCTCCACGGGCATGGTGTTCGTGATGGTGATCCTGGCGGCGCTGTTCTTCTTCCTCGTCGATCAGATCCTGTCGTTCGTCATTCCGCTCGTGCTGGGCATCGGGAGTTAGGGACGATGGCCAGCCAGTGGTACGTGATCCACGTCTATTCCGGATTCGAGCGCAAGGTCGCCCAGTCCATCGAGGAGCAGGCCAAGCAGGCCGGCATGACCGACCGCATCGAGCAGGTGCTGGTGCCCACCGAGGAGGTGGTCGAAATGCGCCGCGGCGCCAAGATCAACGCCGAGCGCAAGTTCTTCCCAGGCTACATGCTGGTCAAGATGGAGATGACCGACGAATCGTGGCACCTGGTGAAGAACACGCCGAAGGTGACCGGGTTCCTCGGTGGCCGCGGGCGTCCGACGCCGATCAGCGAGGCCGAAGCCCAGCGGATCATGCACCAGGTCCAGGAAGGCATCGAGCGGCCGAAGCCGTCGGTTGTGTTCGAGGTCGGCGAGCAGGTGCGGGTCTGCGACGGGCCGTTCACCTCGTTCAACGGCCTGGTCGAGGAGGTCGACGAGGAGCGCGCCCGGCTCAAGGTCGCGGTGTCGATCTTCGGGCGGGCGACGCCGGTGGAACTGGAATACTCGCAGGTGGAGAAGCTCTAGAGAACGTGAATTCGGCCGGATGGTCCGGCCGGCAGTCGCGGAAGGCCCGCCATGGCCGTACCGCGGACTCAGCAACTCGTGACTGAGGATGAGAAATGGCAAAAAGGGTTGTCGCGAAGATCAAGCTGCACGTGCCGGCGGGGCAAGCCAACCCGTCGCCACCGATCGGCCCGGCCCTCGGCCAGGCCGGTCTCAACATCATGGAGTTCTGCAAGGCGTTCAACGCCCAGACTCAGAACCTCGAGCAGGGCATGCCGATCCCGGTGGTGATCACGGCTTACGCCGACCGGACGTTCAGCTACATCACCAAGACGCCGCCGGCGAGCTACTTCCTGAAGAAGGCGGCGGGCGTCGACAAGGGCGCGTCGCTGGTCGGCGGGGAAACCGCCGGCAAGGTCACCAAGAAGCAGATCCGCGAGATCGCGGAGCAGAAGATGCCCGATCTCAATGCCAACGACCTGGAAAGCGCCTGCGTGATGATCGCCGGTTCGGCGCGGTCCATGGGCATCGAAGTGGTGGATTGAAGCGATGGCTAGGAAAGGCAAGCGACTGCGGAATGCCTACGAGGGCATCGACCGCGCGACCGCGTACGAGCTCGACGATGCGATCAAGACGATCAAGGACTGCGCGTCCGCCAAGTTTGACGAGACCGTCGAGATGTCCGTCAACCTGGGCGTCGATCCGCGCCACGCCGACCAGATGGTGCGCGGCGTCGTCTCGCTGCCCCACGGCACCGACAAGTCGCTGCGGGTCGCGGTGTTCGCCAAGGCCGACAAGGCGGCCGAGGCCCAGGACGCGGGTGCCGACATCGTCGGCGCCGAGGACCTGATGGAGAAGGTACAGAAGGGCGAGATCGAGTTCGACCGATGTATCGCCACGCCGGACATGATGGCGGTGATCGGGCGGCTCGGAAAGATCCTCGGGCCGCGCGGGCTGATGCCCAATCCCAAGCTCGGCACGGTGACCATGGACGTCGCCGGCGCCGTGCAGGCGGCGAAGGCCGGACAGATCGAGTTTCGGTTCGAGAAGGCCGGCATCGTCCACGCCGGCATCGGCCGCGTCAGTTTTGCGCCGGAGGCCCTGGCCGAGAACGCGCGTGCGTTCGTCGACGCGTTGATGAAGGCCAAGCCGACCGGTGCCAAGGGCGCCTACCTCAAGCGTGCGAGCCTCAGCTCGACGATGGGGCCGGGCGTGAAAGTGAACGTCGCCAACATTACCGGCTGACGCCGCGGGTTGGCCATGAATTCGCCGTGATCCCGCCGGAAGGTGGGGCCGCGGTGAAGGGGACGGCGCTCAGGCTCCGTCTCCGACCTGTCCGAGACTGCAGGTGCCGGATCGGAACACGATTCGTTCCGGGGCGGTTTAAGGGGGCGACCCGCCTGCGTAGACGGTGACGGTCCCGTTTTCCGGCTGGGAACACCCCGCCGGCGAACGGCTCGAGCTGTTGCGCGGGACAGGCGAAGCGGCCCCTCGGGGCGCCTGTCCGGGCGGCTCAGGGGTCATCGGCCCACGGGTCCCGGTCTTCGCGCTCGTCGCGGGACCTGGGACGCAACACGGAGACGATCGGTGGATCGGGCACAAAAGGAAGCGCAGGTCGCTTCGTTGCATCGCACGTTCGACGACGCCGCCATGGTGGTCGTCACCCACTACATCGGGTTGACGGTCACCGAGATGGGGGACCTTCGGACGCAGATGCGCGAGGCCGGCGCCAGCTTCAAGGTGACCAGGAATCGGCTGACGCGTCTCGCCCTGGAAGGAACGAAGTTCGCCGGACTGAACGACATGTTTGTCGGTCCGACGGCCATCGCCTATTCGGACGACCCGGTGGCGGCGGCCAAGGTGGCGGTGAACTTCGCCAAGACCAACAGCAAGCTGGTGGTTCTGGGGGGCGGTTTTGGCGAGGAAGTCCTCGACGCCAACGGCGTCAAGGCCTTGGCGACGCTGCCGTCTCTCGGCGAACTGCGCGGCAAGCTGGTCGGACTGCTGAAAGCGCCGGCGACCAAGGTCGCTGGCGTCCTGCAGGCACCGGCGGGTCAGGTCGCCCGCGTGCTTTCGGCGCGGGCCCAGCAGGGCGAGGCCGCTTGAGGCCGATCGAGAGAAACGCAACACGCACAGTTCGAGTCGAAGGAGAAACACGACATGGCTGATTTGGAGAAACTCGCCGAGGATCTGTCGGGCCTCACCGTCATGGAGGCCGCGGAACTCAGCAAGATGCTGGAAGAAAAGTGGGGCGTCAGCGCCGCGGCGCCCGTCGCGGTTGCCGCGGCGGCCCCGGGCGCGGCCGGCGCCGCCGGTGGCGAGGCCGCCGAGGAGAAGGACGAGTTCGACGTCGTCCTCGCCCAGGTCGGCGACAAGAAGATCAACGTCATCAAGGAGGTGCGGGCGATCACCGGCCTCGGCCTGAAGGAGGCCAAGGACCTGGTCGAATCCGCACCGAAGCCGGTGAAGGAGGGCGCCAAGAAGGAAGAAGCCGAAGAGCTGAAGAAGAAGCTCGAAGAGGCCGGCGCCACCGTCGAGTTGAAGTAGGGGGAGCGAGGTCGCCACGCTTGGCAATCGCGTTCGACGCGACTATATATGGGGCGATGTCCTGCGGCGGCGGCGCTATTTGCGCCGCCGCCGTTCGGCGCGCCCAAGCGCCCGTATTCGCCCGTATTGGCCCTGCCGCGGCCGGGAAAGCGGATACGCCTTCCTTGCGCGCCATCGCTGCGCCGGCGGTTCCTGATCCCGGCGGACGCGCGCGCGCATTCGCAATTTGGGACGTTCCCATGCCGATGGCGGTGGTCGGCGGCGGGACGGACCGAGCGGGAAATCCTGCCGTGAGGACAGCCAATGGCTAAGACGTTTACCGGGCGCAAGCGCGTACGCAAGGATTTCGGCCGCATCGCGGCGGCCGCGCCGATGCCGAATCTCATTGAGGTGCAAAAGACCTCCTACGATCAGTTCCTGCAGCGGGATGAGACGGCGGACGCGCGCGAAGACAGCGGATTGCAGGGGGTCTTCAAGTCGGTCTTTCCGATCAAGGATTTCTCGGAGCGCGGCACGCTCGAGTTCGTCAAGTACGAGTTCGAAGACCCGAAGTACGACGTCGAGGAGTGCCAGCAACGCGGCATGACTTTCGCCGCGCCGCTCAAGGTGACATTGCGTCTGGTGGTGTGGGACATCGACGAGGAAACCGGCGCCCGCTCCATCCGCGACATCAAGGAGCAGGACGTCTACATGGGCGACATGCCGCTGATGACCCGCAACGGCACGTTCGTCATCAACGGCACCGAGCGCGTGATTGTCTCGCAGATGCACCGATCGCCCGGCGTGTTCTTCGATCATGACAAAGGCAAGACCCATTCCTCGGGCAAGTTCCTGTTCGCCGCGCGGGTGATTCCCTACCGCGGTTCGTGGCTGGATTTCGAGTTCGACGCCAAGGACCTGGTGTTCGTGCGCATCGACCAGCGCCGCAAGCTGCCGGTGACGACCCTGCTGATGGCGCTCGACGGCGGCACTACGGAATCGCTTCGTGCCGAGCGCGCGGCCGAAGGCAAACCCCTCAAAGCCGGTGAAATCGCCGGCATGACGCCGGAGGAGGTTCTCGACTACTACTACGAGAAGATCACGTTCGTCCGGGCGAAGAACGGCTGGAACACCGAGTTCCGCGCCGACCGCATGCGCGGCGTCAAGCTGCACCGGGATCTGGTCAACGCCAAGAACGGCAAGACGGTCGCCGAGGCCGGCACCAAGCTGACGCCGCGGCTGCTGCGCAAGCTCGAATCCGATGGGCTGAGCGAGCAGGTCGTTCCCGACGAGGACCTGATCGGGCGCTATATCGCCGAGGACCTGATCAACGAGGAGACCGGCGAGATCTACGTCGAAGCCGGCGACGAGATCACCGAAACGACCATCGAGGCGCTGAGCGAGGCCGGCGTGCACGAGGTCCGCACCCTCGCCATCGATCACATCAACGTCGGCCCGTACATGCGCAACACCCTGGCAGTGGACCGCAATTCGAGCCGCGGCGAGGCGCTGATCGACATCTACCGGGTGATGCGCCCGGGCGAGCCGCCGACCCTCGATACGGCGGAAGCGCTGTTCCACGGCCTGTTCTTCGATTCCGAGCGCTACGACCTCTCGGCCGTCGGCCGGGTGAAGATGAATGCCCGCCTGGGCTTCGAGACCGAGGATTCCATCCGCGTCCTGCGCAAGGAGGACATCCTTGCGGTGGTCAAGGTCCTGGTCGACTTCAAGGACGGCCGGGGCGAGATCGACGACATCGACCACCTCGGCAACCGGCGCGTCCGCTCGGTCGGCGAGTTGATGGAGAACCAGTACCGGGTCGGCCTGCTGCGCATGGAACGCGCCATCCGCGAACGCATGAGCTCGGTCGACATCGACACCGTGATGCCGCAGGACCTGATCAACGCCAAGCCTGCGGCGGCGGCGGTGCGCGAGTTCTTCGGCTCGTCCCAGCTCAGCCAGTTCATGGACCAGACGAACCCGCTCTCGGAGATCACCCACAAGCGGCGCCTGTCGGCGCTGGGTCCGGGCGGTCTGACCCGCGAGCGGGCCGGCTTCGAGGTCCGCGACGTGCATCCGACCCACTACGGACGCATCTGCCCGATCGAGACGCCGGAAGGCCCCAACATCGGCCTCATCAACTCGCTGGCGACCTTCGCCCGGGTCAACAAGTACGGCTTCATCGAGACGCCTTATAGGAAAGTCGAGGGCGGCCGGGTCACCGACGAGGTGGTCTACATGTCGGCGATGGAGGAGGGGCGGTTCACCATCGCCCAGGCCAACGCCGAGCTCGATGCCAAGGGCCGGTTCACCCACGACCTGGTGAGCTGCCGCCACGGCAACGACTTCTCGATGGTGCGGCCCGAGGACATCGAATACATCGATGTGTCCCCCAAGCAGCTCGTCTCGGTGGCGACGGCGCTCATTCCATTCCTCGAGAACGACGACGCCAACCGGGCGCTGATGGGCTCGAACATGCAGCGTCAGGCGGTGCCGCTGATCCGCACCGAGGCGCCGCTGGTCGGCACCGGCATGGAGCTGGTCGTGGCGCGGGATTCGGGCGCAACCATCACCGCGCGGCGCTCCGGCGTCGTCGACCAGGTCGACGCCACCCGCATCGTCGTCAGGGCGACGGAGGAGACGTCCCACGCCGCCGCCGGTGTCGACATCTACAACCTGTTGAAATTCCAGCGGTCGAACCAGAACACCTACATCCACCAGCGGCCGCTGGTGAATGTCGGCGACGCGGTGGAGGCCGGCGACACCATCGCCGACGGCCCGTCGACGGAGCTCGGCGAGCTGGCCCTCGGCCGCAACGTCCTCGTCGCCTTCATGCCGTGGCACGGCTACAACTTCGAGGACTCGATCCTGATCTCCGAGCGCATGGTCCGCGACGACGTGTTCACCTCCATCCACATCGAGGAATTCGAGGTGATGGCGCGGGACACCAAGCTCGGCCAGGAAGAGATCACCCGCGACATTCCCAATGTCGGCGAAGAGGCGCTGAAGAACCTGGACGAGGCGGGGATCGTTTACATCGGCGCCGAGGTGAAGCCGGGCGACATCCTCGTCGGCAAGGTCACGCCGAAGGGCGAATCGCCGATAACGCCGGAAGAGAAGCTTTTGCGTGCGATCTTCGGCGAAAAGGCTTCCGACGTCCGCGACACCTCGCTGAAACTGCCGCCGGGCGTTTCGGGAACGGTGCTCGAGGTCCGCGTGTTCTCGCGCCGCGGCGTCGACAAGGACGAGCGCGCCTTGGCCATCGAACGCGCCGAAATCGAGCGTCTTGCCAAGGACCGCGACGACGAACGGGCGATTCTGGAGCGCAGCTTCAATGCCCGTCTCAAGGGCTTGCTGATGGGCCGCAAGATCGTCGGCGGCCCGAAGGGCATCTCCGCCGGATCAAAGGTCACCGAGGACGTTCTGTCCCGCTACACGCCGGGGCAGTGGGCGCAGATCGCCGTCGCCAACGATGCGGTAATGGCCGACGTCGAGGCGCTCAAGGGCCACTTCGAGGAAAGCATCGCCCGCCTTCAGGAACGCTTCGAGAGCAAGGTCGACAAGCTGCAGCGCGGCGACGACCTGTCTCCGGGCGTGATGAAGATGGTCAAGGTGTTCGTCGCCGTGAAGCGCAAGCTGCAGCCCGGCGACAAGATGGCCGGACGCCACGGCAACAAGGGCGTGATCTCGAAGATCATTCCCGTCGAGGACATGCCCTACCTGGAGGACGGAACGCCCGTCGACATCGTGCTCAATCCGCTCGGCGTGCCGTCGCGGATGAACGTCGGCCAGATCCTGGAAACCCATCTCGGATGGGCATGCGCCGGACTCGGCCAGCAGATCGGCGACCTCGTGGAGTCGGCGCATTCCAGCGGCAACACCAAGCAGTTGCGCGGCCGCTTGAAGGACATCTACGGCGCCAAGAACTTCCGGGAAGAGATCTCCGATCTCGAGGACGATCAGATCGTCGAACTCAGCGACAACCTGCGCATCGGCGTTCCCGTCGCGTCGCCGGTCTTCGACGGCGCCCACGAGGGAGACATCGTCGAAATGCTGGAGAAGGCGGGCCTCGATGCGTCGGGGCAGGTGACTCTCCACGACGGACGGACCGGCGAGCCGTTCCACCGCGAGGTCACGGTCGGCTACATCTACATGCTCAAGCTGCATCACCTGGTGGACGACAAGATCCACGCCCGCTCTATCGGCCCCTACAGCCTGGTCACCCAGCAGCCGCTCGGCGGCAAGGCGCAGTTCGGCGGACAGCGGTTCGGCGAGATGGAGGTGTGGGCGCTCGAGGCCTACGGCGCCGCCTACACCCTGCAAGAGATGCTGACCGTGAAATCGGACGACGTCTCGGGCCGGACCAAGGTTTATGAATCCATTGTCCGCGGCGACGACACGTTCGAAGCGGGTGTTCCCGAATCCTTCAACGTTCTGGTCAAGGAACTGCGGTCCCTCGGCCTCAACGTTGAGCTCGACTGACCCGGCGTTCGCGCGCCCGTATACGCCTGGCCGTCGGAATAGGAGACGACGACATGAATGAACTGATGAAGATATTCGGACACGTCGGCGGCACCCAGCGCTTCGACGAAATCCGGATCTCCATCGCCAGTCCGGAACGGATCCGTTCGTGGTCGTTCGGCGACATCAAGAAGCCGGAGACCATCAACTACCGGACCTTCAAGCCGGAGCGCGACGGCCTGTTCTGCGCCCGCATCTTCGGGCCGATCAAGGACTACGAGTGCCTCTGCGGCAAGTACAAGCGGATGAAATACAAGGGAATCATCTGCGAGAAGTGCGGCGTCGAGGTGACGTTGCAGAAGGTTCGCCGCGAGCGCATGGGCCACATCGAACTGGCCTCGCCGGTGGCGCACATCTGGTTCATGAAGTCGCTGCCGAGCCGCATCGGGCTCTTGCTCGACATGACGCTGAAGGACCTGGAGCGGGTCCTCTATTTCGAGAACTACGTGGTCGTCGAACCGGGCCTGACGCCGCTGAAGCTGCACGAGTTGCTCTCGGAAGAGCAGTACCAGCGGGCCGTCGACGAGTACGGCGAGGACGCCTTCCAGGTGGGCATCGGCGCCGAGGCCCTGCGCGACATTCTGCAGGCCATCGATGTCGAGGAGGAGCGCGCCATCCTGCGCGCCGACCTCAAGGAGACGACCTCCGAGGCCAAGCGCAAGAAGCTGGTCAAGCGGCTGAAGCTGATCGAGGCCTTCGTCGAGTCCGGCGCCCGTCCCGAATGGATGATCCTCGAGGTGATCCCGGTTATCCCGCCCGAGCTGCGTCCACTGGTGCCGCTGGACGGCGGCCGGTTCGCCACCTCGGACCTCAACGATCTCTACCGCCGGGTGATCAACCGCAACAACCGCCTCAAGCGGCTCATCGAATTGCGCGCACCGGAGATCATCGTCCGCAACGAGAAGCGGATGCTGCAGGAGGCGGTGGACGCGCTGTTCGACAACGGCCGGCGCGGCCGCGCCATCACCGGCGCCAACAAGCGGCCGTTGAAGTCGCTCTCGGACATGCTGAAGGGAAAGCAGGGCCGGTTTCGCCAGAACCTGCTCGGCAAGCGCGTCGATTACTCGGGCCGGTCGGTCATCGTCGTTGGACCGGAACTCAAGCTGCACGAGTGCGGCTTGCCGAAAAAGATGGCGCTGGAGTTGTTCAAGCCGTTCATCTACTCGAAGCTCGAGCTCTACGGCATGGCGACGACCATCAAGGCCGCCAAGCGCATGCTGGAGAAGGAGCGTCCCGAGGTCTGGGACATCCTCGAAGAGGTGATCCGCGAGCACCCGGTGCTGTTGAACCGGGCGCCGACACTCCACCGCCTGGGCATCCAGGCCTTCGAACCGGTACTGATCGAAGGCAAGGCGATCCAGCTCCATCCGCTGGTTTGCGCCGCCTTCAATGCCGACTTCGACGGCGACCAGATGGCGGTGCACGTGCCGCTGAACCTGGAAGCCCAGCTCGAAGCGCGCGTGCTGATGATGTCGACCAACAACATCCTCAGCCCGGCCAACGGCAAGCCGATTATCGTGCCCAGCCAGGACATCGTCCTCGGTCTCTACTACCTGACCATGGATCAGGAGCAGGAACCCGGCGAGGGCATGGCGTTCGCCGACATTGGCGAGATCCAGCAAGCGTTGGACGCCGGCGTTATCTCGCTGCACACCAGGATCAAGGCGCGCTACCAGACCGTCGACGAGGACGGCGATCCGACGACCCTGGTGGTCGAAACCACACCGGGACGGATGCTGCTCTCGGAGACGCTGCCGCGCCATCCCAATGTCCCGTTCGATCTCATCAACCGGCTGCTGACGAAGAAGGAAATCTCGTCGGTCATGGACGCCGTCTACCGCAACTGCGGGCAGAAGGAATCGGTGATCTTCGCCGACCGGCTGATGGGCATGGGCTTCAGCTTCGCCTGCAAGGCCGGCATCTCCTTCGGCAAGGACGACCTCGTCGTGCCCGAGACCAAGGTCGGCCTCGTCCACGATACCGAAGAACGGGTCAAGGAGTACGAGCAGCAGTACCTGGACGGCCTGATCACCCAGGGCGAGAAGTACAACAAAGTGATCGATGCCTGGTCGCACTGCACCGACCTCGTCGCCGACGAGATGATGAAAAACATCTCCTCGGCCGCACCCGGTGAACCGGTCAACTCGGTCTACATGATGGCCCACTCGGGCGCCCGCGGCTCGGCGGCGCAGATGAAGCAGCTTGCCGGCATGCGCGGGCTGATGGCCAAACCGTCGGGCGAGATCATCGAGACGCCGATCATCTCCAACTTCAAGGAGGGGCTGACGGTGCTGGAGTACTTCAACTCCACCCACGGCGCCCGGAAGGGTCTCGCCGATACGGCGCTGAAGACGGCCAACTCGGGCTATCTGACCCGCCGGCTGGTGGACGTCGCCCAGGATTGCATCATCCTCGAAGACGACTGCGGCACCACCCAGGGCATCACCGTGCGGCCGGTGGTCGAGGGCGGCGAGGTGGTATCCGGACTGGGCGAGCGGGTGCTCGGCCGCTCCGCCGCCGAGGACGTCCTCCATCCGGTGACCAACGGGGTTGTCGTCGAGGCCGGCGAGATCATCGACGAGGACGCGGTGGCGGGCATCGAGGCCGCCGACCTGGAAGGCGTCAAGATTCGCTCGGTGCTGACCTGCGAATCGCGCACCGGCGTGTGTGCCACCTGCTACGGCCGCGACCTCGCCCGGGGCACCCGGGTGAACATCGGCGAGGCGGTCGGCGTTATCGCCGCCCAGTCCATCGGCGAGCCGGGGACCCAGCTGACCATGCGCACGTTCCACATCGGCGGCGCGGTGCAACGGGGCGCCGAGCAATCCAAGGTTGAAGCCTCGGTGGACGGCACCGTGACCGTCCGCAACTGCTCGACGGTCAAGAACAGCGCCGGCGTCTCGGTGGTGATGAGCCGCAATGCCGAAATGGTGGTCATCGACGGACAGGGGCGCGAGCGGGCGCGTCACCGCATTCCTTACGGCGCCAAGCTGCTGGTCTCCGACAAGGCCAACGTTGCACGCGGCGACCGCATCGCCGAGTGGGACCCCTACACGCTGCCGATCATCACCGAGAAGGAAGGCATCGCCCACTACGTCGACCTCGTCGAGGGCGTGTCGATGATGGAGCTGATGGACGAAGCGACGGGTATCGCGTCGAAGGTCGTCATCGACTGGAAGCAGCAGCCCAAGGGCGCCGACCTGCGTCCGCGCGTCACCCTGCGTGACGAAAACGGCGACGTGCTGACCCTCGATAACGGTCTTGAGGCCCGCTATTTCCTGTCGGTGGACGCGATCCTCTCCGTCGAGCCGGGCCAGACGGTGCACGCCGGCGACGTTCTGGCGCGCATCCCCCGCGAATCGGCGAAGACCCGCGACATCACCGGTGGTCTGCCGCGGGTGGCCGAGCTGTTCGAGGCCCGCAAGCCCAAGGATCACGCCATCATCAGCGAGATCCACGGTCGCGTCGAATTCGGCAAGGACTACAAGTCCAAGCGCCGTATCGTCGTCGTGCCCAACGAGGAGGGTGGCGAGAACCGCGAGTACCTGATCCCCAAGGGCAAGCACATCAGCGTCCAGGAAGGCGACTACGTCGAGGTCGGCGACCCGCTGATGGACGGCAATCCGGTGCCGCACGGCATCCTCAGGGTGCTCGGCGTCGAGGCCCTGGCCAGCTACCTGATCAACGAAATCCAGGAGGTCTACCGGCTGCAGGGCGTGAAGATCAACGACAAGCACATCGAGGTGATCGTTCGCCAGATGCTGCAGAAGGTCGAGATCACCGACGCCGGCGACACCACCTTCCTGATCGGCGAGCTGGTTGACCGCATGGAGTTCGACGAGCTGAACGAGCGGGCCACCGCTGCCGGAGAGCAGCCGGCGGAAGGCCTGCCGGTCCTGCAGGGTATCACCAAGGCGAGCTTGCAGACGCAGTCGTTCATCTCGGCGGCGTCGTTCCAGGAGACCACGCGGGTGCTGACCGAGGCCGCGGTCTCGGGCAAGCAGGATTCGCTGTTCGGCCTCAAGGAGAACGTCATCGTCGGGCGATTGATCCCGGCCGGCACCGGCAGCGTGATGAACCGCTACCGGCAGGTCGCCGCCGAAAACGACCGCGCCATGGCCGAGTTCATGGAACAATCCGAGCCGTCGGCGGAACTGGCCATGTCGGCGGATGCCGGCGAGGCCGACGCACCGGCGCCGGAGGCCTCGTAGGCGGCGTTCCGGCGCCGCGGCGGAGACGCCGAACGCCGCGGAATACAAGCATTGCCGCTTGACGGGGCCGGGGTGCGTCCCTAGTATGCGGCCCTCTCCGAAGGGGGACTGGTGGTGGACCGTCCGGTCCAGACGCAGTCCCCCTTGAGATTTGACAAACCAAGCGACGCCCGCGGGTGACGCTTCTGAAACGCCGGAAGGCGGGAAAGTCCTTCCGGCGGGATTGTATTGTGCCGAACGCAGGCTCCGGGCGGCGGGTCCACGGCGGACCGACGGCCGGGTTGACGATGGGAAGTGGGTAGCGAAATGCCGACGATCAACCAGTTGGTGCGCAAGCCGCGCAAGGCGCCGGTGACGCGGAACAAGGTTCCGGCCCTGCAAGCGTGCCCTCAGAAACGGGGTGTCTGCACGCGCGTCTATACGACCACCCCGAAAAAGCCGAATTCGGCGCTGCGCAAGGTCGCCCGCGTCAGGCTGACCAACGGTTTCGAAGTCACCAGCTACATTCCCGGCGAAGGGCACAGTCTTCAGGAGCATTCCGTCGTGCTGATCCGCGGGGGCCGGGTCAAGGACCTTCCCGGTGTGCGCTATCACATCGTCCGCGGCACCCTCGACACCCAGGGCGTCTCCGATCGCCGTCAGCGGCGGTCGAAGTACGGCGCCAAGCGGCCGAAGTAGGGGGTCTCCGATGTCCCGCCGCCGCGCCGCCGAGAAATGCGAGATTCTCCCCGATCCCAAGTACGGGGACATCGTCGTTACCAAATTCGCCAACGGCCTGATGCTGGCCGGCAAGAAGTCGGTGGCCGAGCGCCAGCTCTATGGTGCCTTCGACATCATCGAATCGAAAACCGGCCAGGACCCGCTGAAGCTGTTCCACGACGCCATCGAGAACGTCAAGCCGGCGGTCGAAGTCCGCTCCCGCCGGGTCGGCGGCGCCACCTATCAGGTCCCTGTCGAGGTCCGCCAGGCGCGGCGCCAGGCGCTTGCCATCCGCTGGATCGTCGATCTGGCGCGCAAGCGGTCCGAGAACACCATGACCGAGCGTCTTTCGGCCGAGCTTTTGGACGCCGCCAACAATCGCGGCGCCGCCGTCAAGAAGCGCGAGGACACCCACCGCATGGCAGAGGCCAACAAGGCCTTCTCCCACTACCGCTGGTAGCCGGCGAGAGATATTCCCATGCCCCGGACGACGCCTCTCGACCGTTACCGCAACATCGGCATCATGGCCCACATCGATGCCGGCAAGACGACGACGACGGAGCGCGTTCTCTACTATACCGGGCGGTCCTACAAGATCGGCGAAGTCCATGACGGCACCGCCACCATGGACTGGATGGAGCAGGAGCAGGAGCGGGGCATCACCATTACCTCCGCTGCGACGACCTGCGAGTGGCGCGACCACCAGATCAACATCATCGACACGCCCGGCCACGTTGATTTCACTATCGAGGTGGAGCGCTCGTTGCGCGTCCTCGACGGTGCCGTCGCCGTGTTCGACGCGGTGGCCGGTGTCGAGCCGCAGTCCGAGACCGTGTGGCGGCAGGCGGACAAGTACGAAGTGCCGCGAATCTGCTTCGTCAACAAGATGGACCGCGTCGGCTCCGACTTCTACCGCTGCGTGGATATGATCGAGGACCGCCTGGGCGCGACGCCGATCGTTCTCCAACTCCCGATCGGTGCCGAAGCCGATTTCGCCGGCGTCGTCGATCTCGTACGCATGAAAGGGATCGTCTGGAGGGACGAGACGCTGGGCGCCGAGTTCGTTGTCGGCGACATTCCCGCCGAACTCGCCGACCGAGCCGCCGAGTATCACGAGAAGCTGGTAGAGAGCGCCGTCGAACAGGATGAAGCGGCGCTCGAAGCTTATCTGGAGGGCAATCATCCCGACGAGGAGACCCTTGTCCGGTGCATCCGCGCTGGCGTCCTCGCTGGCGCCTCCGTCCCCGTCATGTGTGGAACAGCGTTCAAGAACAAGGGCGTACAGCCGCTTCTGGACGCCGTGGTCGATTATATGCCTGCGCCCTCGGACGTTCCGCCGATCAAGGGCGTCAAAGCCGGCACCGACGAGGAAATCGGGCGCCACAACTCCGACGACGAGCCGTTCGCGGCGCTGGCGTTCAAGATCATGAACGACCCGTTCGTCGGCTCGCTGACCTTCGCCCGCATCTATTCGGGCGTCGTCGCCACCGGCGAATCGATCCACAACACCATCAAGGACAAGCGCCAGCGCGTCGGCCGCATGCTTTTGATGCATGCCAACTCCCGCGAGGACATCAAGGAAGCGCGCTCGGGCGACATCGTCGCCTTTGCCGGCCTCAAGGAAACGACCACTGGCGACACCCTCTGCGATTCCAATAACCGGGTCATCCTGGAACGCATGGAGTTCCCCGATCCGGTCATCGAAGTGGCCGTTGAGGCCAAGACCAAGGGCGATCAGGAGAAGATGGGCGTGGCGCTGTCCAGGCTCGCTGCCGAGGACCCGTCGTTCCGCGTCACCTCCGACGTCGAGAGCGGCCAGACGGTGATCAAGGGCATGGGCGAACTGCACCTGGAGATCATCGTCGACCGCATGAAGCGCGAGTTCAAGGTCGACGCCAACGTCGGCGCGCCGCAGGTCGCCTACCGCGAAACCATTTCCCGCCTGGCGGAAGTCGACTACACGCATAAGAAGCAGACCGGCGGCGCCGGTCAGTTTGCCCGCCTGGCGCTGCGGTTCGAACCTTTGGAGCCCGGTTCGGGCTTCCAGTTCGAGAGCGCCGTGGTCGGTGGCTCGGTGCCCCGCGAGTTCATTCCGGGAATCGAGAAGGGCCTCAACGGCGCCCGCGAATCCGGCATTCTGACCGGCTTCCCGGTGATCGACTTCAAGGCGACGTTGTTCGATGGCGCCTCCCACGACGTCGATTCCAGCGTCATGGCGTTCGAGATGGCCTCCCGCGCCGCGTTCCGCGAAGGCATGGAGAAGGCCGGGCCGAAGCTGCTCGAGCCGGTGATGCGCGTCGAGGTTGTGACGCCGGAAGAATACATGGGCGACATCATCGGCGATCTGAACAGCCGGCGTGGACAAGTGAGCGGCATGGACCAGCGTGGCAACGCCCGGGTGATCTCGGCGCAGGTGCCGCTGGCGACGATGTTCGGGTACGTCAACACGTTGCGCTCGATGAGCCAGGGACGGGCCCAGTACACGATGCATTTGGAGAAGTATTCGGAAGTGCCCCAGCAGGTTTCGGAAGAGGTTAAGCAGCGTCTGGCGGGCTGACGCCGGCGGAAAACACGGAGCAGGCGACGATGGCGAAGGCGAAGTTTGAGCGGACGAAGCCGCATTGCAACGTAGGCACGATTGGTCATGTCGATCATGGCAAGACGACGTTGACGGCGGCGATCACCAAGGTATTGGCGGAGGCTGGCGGGGCGGAGTTCACGCCGTTTGATCAGATCGACAAGGCGCCGGAGGAGAAGGCCCGCGGGATCACCATCTCGACGGCGCATGTCGAGTACGAGACGGAGAACCGCCATTACGCGCACGTCGACTGCCCGGGTCATGCGGACTACGTGAAGAACATGATCACCGGTGCGGCGCAGATGGATGGCGCGATCCTGGTTGTGTCGGCGGCGGATGGCCCGATGCCGCAGACGCGCGAGCACATCCTTCTGGCCCGCCAGGTGGGTGTTCCGGCGATCGTGGTCTATCTGAACAAGGTCGACCAGGTGGACGACCCGGAGCTTCTGGAGCTTGTCGAGCTGGAGCTTCGCGAGCTTCTGTCGAGCTACGACTTCCCGGGCGACGACATCCCGATCGTCAAGGGCTCGGCGCTGTTCGCTTTGGAGGACGGCGACGCGACGATGGGCCGGGAGACGGTTCTCGAGCTGATGACCGAGGTCGACAACTACGTTCCGCAGCCGGACCGTCCGAAGGACCAGCCGTTCCTGATGCCGATCGAGGACGTGTTCTCGATCTCGGGCCGGGGCACGGTGGTGACGGGCCGTGTGGAGCGGGGTGTTGTGAAGACCGGCGAGGAGGTGGAGATCGTCGGCCTGAAGGAGACGACGAAGACGGTGTGCACGGGCGTCGAGATGTTCCGCAAGATCCTCGACCAGGGCGAGGCCGGCGACAACATCGGCGTTCTGCTGCGCGGCACCAAGCGCGAGGAGGTCGAGCGTGGGCAGGTTCTGGCGCGTCCGGGGACGATCACGCCGCACACCAAGTTCTCGTGCAACGCCTACATCCTGACCAAGGAGGAGGGCGGTCGCCACACGCCGTTCTTCTCGAACTACCGCCCGCAGTTTTATTTCCGGACGACGGACGTGACGGGGTCGGTGAAGCTTCCGGACGGCACGGAGATGGTGATGCCGGGCGACAACATCGCCATGGAGGTTGACCTGATCCAGCCGATCGCCATGGACGAGGGCCTGCGCTTCGCCATCCGCGAGGGCGGCCGCACCGTCGGCGCCGGCGTCGTCTCGAAAATCATCGAGTAGCGGGTAAAGCAGGAGATGTTGGTGCCCGCGGGTACCCTGTCGAAGGTGGGTTGACGCTATGGAAGGCCAGGATATTCGCATCGGACTGAAGGCGTTCGATCACCGCGTGCTCGACCAGTCGGCGCGCGAGATCGTCAACGCCGCCCGCCGGACCGGCGCCCAGGTGCGCGGACCGATCCCGCTGCCGACGCGGATCGAGCGCTACACCGTCTTGCGCTCGCCCCACATCGACAAGAAATCCCGGGAACAGTTCGAGATCCGCACGCACAAGCGGGTGCTCGACATCGTCGACCCGACGCCGCAGACCGTGGACGCGCTGATGAAGCTCGACCTCGCTGCCGGGGTCGACGTGGAGATCAAGCTGTAGGAACGCCCGAACGATGCGAACCGGACTGATCGCCCAGAAAGTCGGCATGTCGCGCCTGTTCGGCGACGACGGGAGCCACGTACCGGTCACGGTGCTGCGGGTGGAGAACTGCCAGGTCGTTGCCCAGCGGACCGCCGACCGGGACGGCTACACCGCCCTGCAGCTCGGCGTCGGCGAGGCCAAGGCCAAGAACGTCTCGAAGCCGATGCGTGGCCACTTCGCCAAGGCCAAGGTCGAGCCCAAGCGCAAGCTGGCCGAGTTCCGGGTCAGCCCGGACGCGTTGATCGATGTCGGCGCCGAGCTCGCCGCCGATCACTTCATCACCGGCCAATTCGTCGATGTCTGCGGCGTCTCCATCGGAAAGGGCTTCGCTGGCGGCATGAAGCGCCACCATTTCTCCGGCCTCCGGGCGTCCCACGGCGTCTCGATCAACCACCGCAGCCTCGGCTCCATCGGCCAGTGCCAGGATCCCGGCAAGGTGTTCAAGGGCAAGAAGATGGCCGGCCAGATGGGCAACAAGAAGGCCACGACCCTGAACCTGGAGGTGGTGCGCACCGACGTCGAGCGCGGCCTGATCCTGGTCAAGGGCGCGGTGCCCGGCTCCAAGGGTGGCTACGTGACCGTGCGCGACGCGGTCAAGCGGCCGCTGCCCGACGACCTGCCGTTCCCCGGAAGCCTGCGCGGTGCGCCAGCGGCGGACGGCGCGCCTGCGGAAGACGCCGAACCCGAGGTGACGGCGGAGCAGGAGCCGCCGGTCGAGGAGGCTACCGCTGCCGCGGAAACCGCGGCGCCCGGGGAGGCGGCCGCTCCCGAGGAAACTGCGGCCCCGGGCGAGGCGCCGGCAGAGGAGGAAGCTCCGGCGGAGACCGCTCCCGAGGCTGGCGAGGCCGAGGCGGACAAGGACAAGGGCTAGGCGGGGATGAAGCAGGACGTCATCAACCTCGAGAACAAGAAGGTTGGCTCCATCGATCTCGATGAGGCCATCTTCGGCGTCGACGTGCGCCCCGACCTTCTCGCCCGCTACGTCAACTGGCAGCTGGCGAAGCGCCGCGCCGGCACCCACAAGGTCAAGCAGCGCAGCGAGATCACCGGGACGACGGCGAAGCCGTTCCGCCAGAAGGGAACCGGCCGCGCCCGCCAGGGATCGAAGAAGGCCCCGCACTTGCGCGGCGGCGGCGTCGCCTTTGGGCCGGTTGTCCGCGACCATTCCCACAAGCTGCCGAAGAAGGTTCGCCGCCTGGCGCTGAAGTCGGCGCTGTCGGCGAAGAAATCGGCCGGTGAACTGGTGGTGCTCGACAAGGCGGCGCTCAAGGAGCCGAAGACCAAGGTCCTGGTCAGTCACGCCAAGGCGCTCGGCTGGTCGTCGGTGCTGATCGTTGACGGTGCCGAGGTCGACGCCAATTTCGCCCGTGCGGCCCGGAACATCGTCGGTATCGACGTGCTGCCGAGCCAGGGCGCGAACGTCTACGATATTCTTCGCCGCGACGTGCTGGTGCTGACCCAGGATGCGGTCACGCGTTTGGAGGAGCGGTTGCGATGAGCAAGCCCTATCGCTATCGGCCGACGACGATCAGTACCGAGCGGAAGTACGAGATCATCCGTGCGCCGCTGATCACCGAGAAATCGACGCTTTTGAGCGAATACAATCAGGTCACCTTCCTGGTCGCCCCGGATGCCTCGAAGCCGGAGATCAAGGCTGCCGTCGAAGACCTGTTCAAGGTCAAGGTGACGGCGGTCAACACGATCAACCGCAAGGGCAAGGCCAAGCGCTTCCGCGGCCGGCCCGGGCGTCGCATCGACACCAAGAAAGCGATCGTCACCCTCGCCGAGGGCCAATCGATCGACGTCACGACCGGGGTGTAGGGTCATGGGACTGAAGCAATACAACCCGACCACGCCAGGCCGCCGGTGGCTCGTATTCGTCGACCGTTCGGGCCTGTGGAAGGGCAAGCCGGAGAAGTCGCTGACCGAGGGCCTGCGCAAGAAGGGCGGCCGCAACAACACCGGGCGCATCACCGCGCGGCGGCGCGGCGGCGGCCACAAGCGCCGCTATCGTCTGGTCGATTTCAAGCGCACCAAGGCTGGCGTCGGCACCGTCGAGCGGCTGGAGTACGATCCCAACCGCACCGCCTTCATCGCCCTGGTCCGCTACGAGGACGGCGACCTCGCCTACATCCTGGCGCCCCAGCGCCTCGGCGTCGGCGACACGGTGGAATGGGGACGGTCCGTGGACATCAGGCCCGGCAACGCGCTGCCCATGCAGCACATCCCCGTGGGCACGATCATCCACAACATCGAGATGAAGCCCGGCAAGGGTGGCCAGATCGCCCGATCGGCCGGAACCTACGCCCAGCTTATCGGCAAGGACCAGGGCTATGCCCAGCTTCGCCTGAGCTCGGGAGAGCTGCGCATGGTGCGGGCCGAGTGCATGGCGACCATCGGCGCCGTCTCCAACCCCGACCAGCAGAACATCAAGCTGGGCAAGGCTGGCCGGAAGCGCTGGCTCGGCAAGCGGCCGTCCGTGCGCGGCGTGGCGATGAACCCGGTCGATCACCCCCATGGCGGCGGCGAAGGCCGGACCTCCGGGGGGCGCCACCCGGTGACGCCGTGGGGCAAGCCGACCAAGGGCAAGCGGACGCGTAAGAACAAGAAGACGGACGCGCTGATTATGCGCCGCCGTCACCGCAAGAAATAGGAGGGCAACGGTGCCGCGATCCGTATGGAAAGGTCCGTTCGTCGACGGCTACTTGCTGAAGAAGGCCGAGAAGTCACGTGGATCGGGACGCAACAAGGTGATTCGCACCTGGTCGCGCCGCTCGACCATCCTGCCGCAGTTCGTCGGCCTCACGTTCGGCGTCTACAACGGCCGCAAGTTCGTGCCGGTGCTGGTCACCGAGGACATGATCGGCCACAAGCTCGGCGAGTTCTCGCCGACCCGTACGTTCTTCGGTCACGCGGCCGACAAGAAGGCGAGAAGGGGCTAGTCATGGGCAAGCGCGCCGCCGAGAGGCAGCTCGCCGACAACGAGGCGATGGCCTACGCCAAGTACCTGCGGACCAGCCCGCAGAAGCTGAACTTGATCGCCCAGTCGATCCGTGGCCTCGGCGCCGACCGGGCGCTGGCCGAGCTTCAGTTTTCGCGCCGGCGTATTGCCGGCGACGTGCGCAAGGTTCTGCAGTCGGCGATCGCCAACGCCGAGAACAACCACGATCTCGACGTCGACCGGCTGGTCGTCGCCGAGGCGTCGGTGGGGCGCACCCTGGTGATGAAACGCTGGAAGGCGCGGGCGCGCGGGCGCGTCGGCCGCATCCAGAAGCCGTTCAGCAATCTGCGGCTCGTCCTGCGCGAGCGCGAGGAGATCGACTGATGGGTCAAAAGGTCAACCCGATCGGGCTCAGGCTCGGCATCAACCGGACTTGGGATTCCCGCTGGTACGCCGACGACACCTATGCCGACGTCGTCCACGAGGACCTGAAGATCCGGGAGTTCCTGCGCAAGCGTCTGGCACAGGCCGGGGTGTCGCGGATCGTCATCGAGCGGCCGGCGAAGAAGGCGAGGATCGCCATCCACACCGCCCGTCCCGGCGTGGTCATCGGCAAGAAGGGCGCCGACATCGAGAAGCTGCGCCTGGAGCTGGGCAAGATCACCGGCTCGGACGTGCACCTCAACATCGTCGAAATCCGCAAGCCCGAGATCGAGGCCCAGCTCGTCGCCGAGAACGTTGCCCAGCAGTTGGAGCGGCGCGTCTCCAGCCGCCGCGCGATGAAGCGCGTCGTGCAGTCGGCCATGCGTCTCGGCGCCCAGGGCATCCGAATCAACTGCGGCGGCCGCCTCGGCGGCGCCGAGATTGCCCGCTCGGTGTGGTACCGCGAGGGGCGGGTGCCGTTGCACACCCTGCGCGCGCACGTCGATTACGGTGTCGCCGTCGCCCGCACCACTTACGGCGTTTGCGGCGTCAAGGTGTGGATCTTCAAGGGCGACATCATGGCCCACGACCCGATGGCGGTCGACAAGCGGGCCATGGACCAGCAGGTCGCGCGCTAGCGGGAATATCTGGAAGTCACGTCATGCTCAGTCCGAAACGCACCAAGTTCCGCAAGCAGCACAAGGGCCGCATTCACGGGAATGCGAAGTCCGCGACGCAGCTCAACTTCGGCGCCTATGGCCTCAAGGCGGCGTCGGCGAATCGCATCACCGCGCGCCAGATCGAGGCCGCGCGCCGCGCGATCACCCGCCACATGCGCCGCGCCGGCCGGGTGTGGATCCGCATCTTCCCCGACGTGCCGGTCAGCAGCAAACCGGCGGAAGTGCGCATGGGCAGCGGCAAGGGCTCGCCGGAATACTGGGCCTGCCGGGTCAAGCCCGGCCGGGTGATGTTCGAAGTCGACGGCATTCCCAAGGATCTGGCCAAGCGGGCGCTCGAACTCGCCGCGGCGAAACTGCCGATTCGCACGCGGTTCGTGACCCGGCTCGGTGACGAGGATTAGGACGATGAAGGCCGCCGATCTGAGGACCAAGACCGAGGACGAACTGCGCGAACAGCTCGTCCAGCTGCGCAAGGAGTCGTTCAACCTGCGATTCCAGACGGCCAGCGGGCAACTCGAGAACACCGCGCGCAAGCGGCAGGTCCGCCGCTCGATCGCGCGTATCAAGACGATTTTGGGCGAACGCCGCCGCGCGGCGCCGGCGAGTGGTGCCTGAGGAGGGCAGAGCAGTGCCGAGACGGGTCATGCAAGGGGTCGTGGTCAGCGACAAGATGGACAAGAGCGTCGTCGTCAAGGTCGAACGCCAGGTCATGGACGCGATCTACAAGAAGTACGTGCGGCGTTCGAAGAAGTACGTCGCCCACGACGAGCAGAACGCCTGCCATATCGGCGACGTGGTGCGCATCCGTGAGTGCCGGCCGATCTCGAAGCGCAAGACCTGGGAAGTGATCACCGACGCCGGTTGAGGGCGCCAGCGGCGGACGTGAAGGAACGATCGCGATGATTCAAGCGGAAACCAATCTGGACGTGGCCGACAACTCCGGCGCCCGGCGGGTCCAGTGCATCAAGGTGCTCGGCGGCTCGAAGCGCAAGACGGCCGGTGTCGGCGACGTGATCGTCGTTTCGGTCAAGGAGGCGATCCCGCGCGGCCGGGTCAAAAAGGGCGACGTCCTGCAGGCCGTAGTCGTGCGCACGGCGAAGGACATCCGCCGTGGAGACGGCTCCGCCATCCGCTTCGACCGCAACGCCGCGGTGCTGATCAACAAGCAGGGCGAGCCCATCGGCACGCGCATCTTCGGTCCGGTGACCCGCGAGCTGCGGGCCAAGCGCTACATGAAGATCATCTCGCTGGCACCGGAGGTGCTGTGATGGCCCAGAAACTGAAGATCAAGAAGGGCGACCGGGTCGTCGTCCGCACGGGGCGCAGCAAGGGCGCGACCGGCGAGGTCCTGAAGGTGATGCCGAAGGAGAACCGCGCCATCGTCCAAGGCGTCAATATGGTCAAGCGGCACACCCGGCCGAGTGCCGGCTCGGCGGGCGGCATCATCGAGAAGGAGGCGTCGATCCATATCTCCAATCTCGGTGTCCTCGACCCCGCCAGCACCGAGCCGACGCGGGTGGGTTTCCGCTTCCTCGAGGATGGCCGCAAGGTGCGCTTCGCCAAGCGCTCCGGCGAGATCATCGACCGATAGGGGACGCAATCGATGCCACGACTGCGCGATCACTATTACACCACTGTGCGTCCGGCCATTCAGGAGGAGCTCGGGTTGAAGAACCCCATGGAGATCCCCCGGATCACCAAGGTCGTTCTCAACATGGGCGTCGGCGAGGGCTCGCAGGACCGCAAGAAGGTCGAGGCCGCGGCGGGCGAGCTGGCGCTGATCTCCGGCCAGCGGCCGATCATCACCCGGGCCAAGAAGTCGGTGGCCGGATTCAAGATCCGCGATGGCATGACGGTCGGCTGCAAGGTGACCCTGCGCCGCGCCCGCATGTACGAGTTCCTCGACCGGCTGATCAACATCGCTTTGCCGAGGGTCCGCGACTTCCGCGGCCTTTCGGGCAAGAGCTTCGACGGACGCGGCAATTTCGCCATGGGCCTCAAGGAGCAGATCATCTTCCCGGAAATCGACTACGACAAAGTCGACCAGATCCGGGGCCTCGACATCGTGATCTGCACAGACGCCCGCGACGATGCCAGTGCCAAGGCCTTGCTGAAGGCCTTCGACATGCCGTTCGTCAACTGACTGTGCGACGGAGAAAGACCCTACATGGCTAAGAAAAGCGTGATCGAGCGGAACAAGAAGCGGGTCCGGATGGCCCGGAAGTTCGCTGCCCGGCGCGAACGGCTGAAGGCCGCGGCGCGCGACGAGTCGCTGTCGCCCGAGGAGCGGTTCAGCGCACGGCTGAAGCTGGCCAAGCTGCCGCGCAACGCCGCGCCGGTGCGTCAGCGGCTGCGGTGCGAGCTCACCGGCCGGCCGCGGGGCAACTACCGCAAATTCAAGCTCTCGCGCATCGCGCTTCGGGACCTTGCCTCGCAGGGGCAGATCCCCGGCATGGTCAAGTCGAGCTGGTAGGGAGAAGCGGCCCATGTCGATGACCGATCCCCTCGGCGATATGCTGACCCGCATCCGCAACGGCCAGATGGCCGGGAAGTCGGCGGTGACGACGCCGGCGTCGCGGCTGCGCTCCAACGTTCTCGACGTTCTGCAGCGCGAAGGGTTCATTCGCGGCTATTCGCAGTACGAGCTTCGCCCCGGCTTGAACGAGATCAAGATCGAGCTGAAGTACCACGAAGGTACGCCGGTGATCCGCGAGATCGGCCGAATTTCGAAGCCGGGCCGGCGGGTCTACTCGAAGATCAGGAACCTGCCTCGGGTCTACAACGGCCTGGGCATTTCGATTCTGTCGACGCCACGGGGCGTGTTGTCGGACGCCGAGGCGCGCGAGCAGAACGTCGGCGGCGAAGTTCTGTGCCAGGTATTTTGACGACAAGAAGTTAGGACGAACCCATGTCGCGTGTGGGAAAGCACCCGGTCGAAGTTCCAAGCGGCGTCACTGTCACGCTCGCCGGCCAGCACTTGAGCGCCAAGGGCAAACTCGGCCAGCTCGAAACGACGCTGATGGAGGAAGTCGTGGTGACTCACGAGGGCTCGCAGATCACTGTGCGGCCCAGGGACGAATCGGTGCGGGCGCGCCAGATGTGGGGAACCGCGCGGACGGTCGTTTACAACCTTGTGAATGGCGTCGATACGGGATTCACCCGTAAGCTGGAGATCTCCGGCGTCGGCTATCGTGCGCAGATACAGGGCGAGGACCTGGTGCTGCAGCTCGGCTACAGCCACGAGATTCGCTTTCCGGTGCCGGGCGGCATCACCATCGAGTGTCCCGATCTGACCCACATCAACATCCACGGCGCCGAGAAACAGCGCGTCGGTCAGGTGGCGGCGGAAGTTCGCGCCTTCCGGCCCCCCGAGCCCTACAAGGGCAAGGGCATCCGTTACGACGACGAGATTATCCTGCGCAAGGAAGGCAAGAAGAAGTAAGCGATGGCGACGGCGAAGCAACTTTTTGATCGGCGCAAGCGGCGGACCCGGTACGCGCTCCGCCAGCGTGCCCGCGACCGGCTGCGGCTCTCCGTGTTCCGGTCGAGCAAACATATTTATGCCCAGATTATCGACGACCGTGCGGGTCGGACCGTCGCCGCCGCGTCGAGCCTGGACAAGGACCTGCGCGGGACCATCAAGAGCGGCGCCGGCGCCGAGGCCGCGCAGTCGGTGGGCAAACTCGTCGCCGAGCGGGCGCTCGCCGCCGGAATTAAGGCCGTGGTCTTCGACCGCGGCGGGTATCGGTATCATGGCCGCGTCAAGGCGCTGGCCGAGGCGGCCCGCGAGGCCGGCCTTTCGTTCTAGGGAGTCCGAGGAATGGCACGTCTACCGACCGGCGGCGGCAGGCGCGGAGAGCGCGGCGCCCAACAGCAGGCGGAGGAAACCGACCTCACAGACCGGCTGGTTCACATCAACCGCGTCGCGAAGGTCATCAAGGGCGGACGGCGTTTCTCGTTCGCCGTTCTGGTCGTGGTCGGAGACGGCCAGGGCCGCGTCGGCTATGGCTCGGGCAAGGCGCGGGAAGTCCCCGAAGCGATCCGCAAGGCGACCGACCAGGCGAAACGCGACATGATCCGCGTGCCGCTGCGCAACGGGCGCACCTTGCACCACGACGTCCAGGGCCGCTTCGGCGCCGGGCGCGTCGTGTTGCGCGCCGCGCCGGCGGGAACCGGTGTGATCGCCGGTGGCCCGATGCGCGCGGTGTTCGAGACCATGGGCGTGCAGGACGTGGTGGCGAAGTCCATCGGCACGGCGAATCCCTACAACATGGTCAAGACCACCTTCGATGCCTTGAACAATTGCCTGTCGCCCCGGGCGGTCGCCGCCAAGCGCGGCAAGAAGGTCGGCGACATTGTCGCCCGTCGCGGCGACGGCGGCGTGCGGGCGGCTCAGGAGTAGGGCGATGGCCGGCAAAGGCAAGGACACCGTACGGGTCACGCAGATCGCCAGCGCGATCCGCCGCACCAAGGATCAGCGGGAAACGCTGAAGGGGCTTGGGCTCAACAAGATGAACCGCACCCGCGAGCTTGAGGATACGCCGGCGGTGCGCGGCATGATCGCCAAGGTGAGCCATCTGGTCCGCGTCGAGGAAGCCGGCTGAGGCCGCGGATCGGGGACGAGAGAACCATGAGACTAAACGAGATCAGGGACAATCCCGGCGCCCGCACCGCGCGCAAGCGCGTCGGACGCGGCATGGGCTCGGGCACCGGCAAGACCGCCGGCAAGGGCCAAAAGGGCCAGAAGTCCCGGAGCGGCCGGGGCGCTATCGTCGGGTTCGAAGGCGGCCAGATGCCGCTCTACCGGCGGCTGCCGAAGCGCGGGTTCAAGAACCCCGGCGCCAAGGACTATGTCGAGATCAGCACCGGCGCCTTGCAGCGGGCCGTCGACGCCGGCAAACTCGATGCCAATGCTACCGTCGATGAACAGGCGCTGAAGGCCGCGGGATTGATCAAGCGGCGGCGCGATGGCGTGCGCCTGCTGGTCAAGGGCGAGTTGAAGGCCAAACTTACCCTCGAACTGACCGGCGCGACCAAGGGTGCCGTTGCCGCGGTCGAAAAGGCCGGAGGCAAGATCGCCACCACCATCGCACCGGCGAAGGCGGAGAGCGCCAAGGCGCCGACCCCGGAAGCCGAGGCTCCGGCGCCCGAAGCCGAGGCCCCGGCGCCCAAAAAGAAGGTCAAGGCACCGGCCGGCGAGGCGGAAGATGCCAAGGCCGAACCGAAGGCAAAGCCAAAGTCCAAGAAAAAGGCGGAGGAAGCGCCGGAGGACAGCTCCGGCGATGACGGTACCGAGTAGCACTGGCGCGGAGATCCGGTAATGGCGTCCGCAGCGGAACAACTCGCCGCCCACATGAACTGGGGAGCCTTCAGCAAGGCCACCGAACTGAAGAAGCGCATCTGGTTCACGCTGGGTGCGCTGATCGTTTATCGTATCGGCACCTACATCCCGCTTCCCGGTGTCGATCCGGCAGCGCTCCAGGACATTTTCAGCCAGCAGTCGGGCGGCATCCTCGGGATGTTCGACATGTTCGCCGGGGGTGCGCTCGGGCGGATGACGATCTTCGCCCTCAACATCATGCCCTACATCTCGGCGTCGATCATCATGCAGCTGATGACCGCCGTGTCGCCGCAGATGGAGGCGCTGAAGAAGGAAGGCGAGACCGGGCGCAAGAAGATCAATCAGTACACCCGCTACCTCACTGTGCTGATCTGCGCGCTTCAGGCCTACGGCATCGCCGCCGGCATCGAAGGCATGCAGTCGAGCGCCGGGCCGGCGGTGGCCGATCCGGGCGCGTTCTTCCGCTTCACCACGGTGGTGACCCTGGTCGGCGGCACCATGTTCCTGATGTGGCTGGGCGAGCAGATCACCGCCCGCGGCGTCGGTAACGGCATTTCGCTGATCATCTTCGCCGGCATCGTCGCTGAACTGCCCCGGGCGCTGGCCGGAACGCTGGAACTGGGCCGCACCGGCGCCTTGTCGACGGCGCTCATCGTCGGTCTGCTGGTGATGGCGGCGGCGGTGATCTTCTTCATCGTCTTCGTCGAGCGCGCCCAGCGGCGCATCGTCGTGCAGTACCCCAAGCGCCAGCAGGGCAACCGCATGACCGGCGGCGAGAGCACGCATCTGCCGCTGAAGATCAACACCGCGGGCGTGATCCCGCCGATCTTCGCCAGCTCGCTGCTGCTGATGCCGATCACCGTGCTGCAGTTCTCCGCCGGTCAGGGACCGGACTGGCTGACCGATGTCGGTGCGTTCCTCGGCCGCGGCCAGCCGCTGTATCTGGCCATCTACATCGGCCTGATCGTGTTCTTCGCGTTCTTCTATACGGCCGTGGTGTTCAACCCCGCGGACACCGCCGACAACCTCAAGAAGTACGGCGGCTTCATTCCGGGCATTCGGCCGGGCAAGAACACCGCCGAATACCTCGATCGGGTGCTGACGCGGCTGACCGTCGTTGGCGCGGCTTATCTGGCGCTGGTCTGCCTGTTGCCGGAGATCCTGATCTCGCGGTTCTCGGTGCCGTTCTACTTCGGCGGCACCAGCCTGCTGATCGTCGTGACGGTGACCATGGATACCGTCGCCCAGGTGCAGTCGCACCTGCTGGCGCACCAATACGAAGGGCTGATCAAGAAGTCCAAGCTGAGGGGGAGGCGAGGATGAAACTGGTGTTGCTGGGCCCGCCCGGAGCGGGCAAGGGCACGCAGGCCAAGAGGCTCGAGGACGCGCTCGGGATTATTCAGTTGTCGACCGGCGACATGCTGCGCGCCGAGGTTTCGTCCGGCAGCGACATCGGCCGCGAAGCCGATGCCATCATGAAAGCCGGCAAGCTGGTACCCGACGCGTTGATCGTCGGCATGATCGGCGAGCGGATCAGCAAGGACGACTGTCGGAACGGTTTCATCCTCGACGGTTTTCCCCGCACGGTGCCCCAGGCCGAAGCCCTGGATGCCATGCTCACCGAACGGAACCTGCGAATCGACCGGGTGATTTCGATCGACGTGAACGACGAGGCCATGGTCGAGCGCATCACCGGGCGCTTCACCTGTGCGAAATGTGGCGCCGGCTATCACGACAGCTTTCAGAAACCCAAGGTTGATGGGGTGTGCGACGCCTGCGGCGGCACGGAGTTCACCCGGCGCGCCGACGACAACGCGGAAACCGTACGCTCGCGGCTGCACGCTTACCACGAGCAAACCGAGCCGATCATCGCCTACTACGCGAATACGGGTGTGCTGAAGAGCATCGACGGGATGGCTCCCATCGACGACGTTACCGAGCAGATGAAGCGCGCGGTGGGTTGACAGGAGAGATTATTGACTGAATCGGCGCGGGGACTATAATCCGCCGCTCGCGGTTCCCGCGATGTTCGATTCGGCCTCAGAACAAGTTTCGAGGAGTAGCGGTCTTGGCGCGTATTGCTGGCGTGAACATACCGACCCATAAGCGGGTCGAGATTTCGCTCACCTATATCCATGGGATCGGGCGCACCAAGGCGCGCGAAATCTGCGAGGAGGTGGGAATCCCGGGGCCGCGGCGCGTATCCGAGCTCACCGACGACGAGGTGATGCGGGTGCGCGAAATCATCGACGCCGAGTATCAGATCGAGGATGATTTGCGTCGCGAGGTGGCGATGAGCATCAAGCGGCTGATGGATCTCGGCTGCTACCGGGGGTTGCGACATCGCCGCGGACTGCCCGTCCGCGGACAGCGGACCCACACCAACGCCCGAACCCGCAAGGGACCGGCCCGACCCATTGCGGGCAAGAAAAAAGCGACTAAATAGGGGTTTAGGGATCTCCCATGGCCAAGCCAGTTCAGCGGCCGCGGCGCCGCGAACGCAAGAATATCGCGTCAGGGGTCGCGCATGTCAGCGCGACCTTCAACAACACCCTGATCACCATCACCGACGCACAGGGCAACGCCATTGCCTGGTCGTCGGCGGGTAGCCAGGGGTTCAAGGGGTCGCGGAAATCGACGCCCTATGCCGCCCAGGTGGCGGCGGAAGACGCCGGGCGCAAGGCCATGGAGCACGGTATGAGGACCCTGGAAGTCGAGGTGAAGGGACCCGGGTCCGGGCGTGAATCGGCTCTGAGAGCGTTGCAGGCGGTTGGCTTTACGATCACCGCCATCCGCGACGTCACACCGATTCCCCACAACGGTTGTCGTCCGCGCAAGCGCCGGCGCGTCTAGCCGGCCGTTCGGCCCTTCGGCACCGAGTCCGCCCGTAAGGCGTTCGCCGCGGGCGGACAATGCAATCCAGGCTCCGGATAGTGGGGCCACAGAAGTTTTTTCGAGCGTGAGGTCGCCCCCGTGATTCAGAAAAGCTGGCAGGAACTGATCAAACCCACGAAGCTGGACATTGTCGCCGGCGCCGATCCGTCTTGCGTCGCCAACATCGTCGCCGAGCCACTCGAGCGTGGCTTCGGGCTGACGCTGGGGAACGCGCTTCGCCGGATCCTGCTGTCGTCGCTTCAGGGTGCCGCCGTCACGGCCATCCAGATCGATGGCGTCCCGCACGAGTTCTCGTCCATCGCCGGGGTGCGCGAGGACGTGACCGACATCGTCCTCAACATCAAGCCGTTGGGACTGCGCATGAGCGGCGAGGGCCCGAAGCGCATGATGCTGGCCGCCGAGGGGCCGGGCGTGGTGACCGCCGGGATGATCGATACCGGACACGATATCGAGGTGATGAACCCGGACCTGGTCATCTGCACCCTCGACGACGGCGCCCGGATCAGCATGGAAGTGACCGTGGAGACCGGCAAGGGCTACGTGCCGGCGGCTGCGAACCGGGCCGAGGATTCGCCCATTGGCCTCATTCCTGTGGATGCCGTGTTCTCGCCCGTGCGCAAGGTCGCCTACAAGGTCGAGAACACCCGCGTCGGCCAGGTTACCGACCATGACAAGCTGTCGCTGGAAGTGACCACCAACGGTGCCGTCACGCCGGACGACGCCTTGGCGCTGGCCGCCCGCATTCTCCAGGACCAGCTACAGCTGTTCATCAACTTCGAGGAACCGCAGGCGGTCACCGAAGACGAGCGCCGCGACGAGTTGCCGTTCAACAAGAACCTGCTGCGCAAGGTCGACGAACTGGAACTTTCAGTGCGCTCGGCCAACTGCCTGAAGAACGACAACATCATCTACATCGGCGACCTCGTGCAGAAGACCGAGGCCGACATGCTGCGGACGCCCAACTTCGGCCGCAAATCCTTGAACGAAATCAAGGAAGTGCTGACGCAGATGGGTCTGCAGCTCGGCATGGAGATCGCCAACTGGCCGCCGGAAAACATCGAAGAGCTGGCGAAGAAGCTGGAAGAGCCGTACTGACGGCCGATCGACAGGAGTAAGGACCGATGCGCCACCGCCTCAGCGGCCGCAAGCTCAACCGTACCAGCGCCCACCGCAAGGCGATGTTCGCCAACATGGCGGTCAGTCTGCTCAAGCACGAGCAGATCGTGACGACGGTTCCGAAGGCCAAGGAACTGCGCCGGATCGCCGATCGCATGATCACCCTCGGTAAGCGGGGCAACCTGCATGGCCGGCGGCAGGCGGCGTCGTTCCTGCGCGACGACGTGATCGTCCGCAAGGTCTTCGATACCCTGGCCGAGCGCTACAAGGAGCGCCCCGGCGGCTATACGCGCGTGCTGAGGGCCGGCTTCCGCTATGGCGACAGCGCGCCGATGGCGGTGATCGAACTCGTCGACCGCGATCCGGAAGCCAAGGGTGCCGAAGACCGGGCCCGGCTCGAGGCCGCCGAGGACGTCGCCGAGGTCGAGTAGCGCCGGCGGGCCCCGCCCCGTGACCGCGCCTATCCGATCGATCCTCTGGGCGGCCGTGGCCGCCATCCTTTGCCTGTTCACGACCGCGCCGGATGCCGTCGCCCAACGGCAGGTGCCGCAATCGCGCGAGCAGATGCAGCTGTCGTTCGCGCCGCTGGTCAAGGCTGCCGCACCCGCCGTGGTCAACATCTACAGCCGCCAGGTGGTGCGGAGCCGTGCAATCTCGCCGTTGTTCAACGACCCCTTCTTCCGCCGCTTCTTCGGCGACAGATTTGGGTTTGGCGTCCCCCGCGAGCGGGTGCAGAACTCCCTCGGATCGGGGGTCATCGTCGACGCCGAAGGCACCATCGTCACCAATCACCACGTGATCGCTGGCGCCGACGAGATCATCGTCGTGCTGGCCGACCGCCGGGAGTTCGAAGCCGAGTTGCTCGGTTCGGACGAGCGTACGGATCTCGCCGTCCTGCGCATCGATCCCGGCGACGAGCGGCTGGCGTTCCTTGAGCTTCGGGATTCGGACGACGTTGAGGTCGGCGACATCGTGCTGGCCATTGGCAATCCTTTCGGCGTCGGCCAGACGGTGACCAGCGGCATCGTCTCGGCCCTGGCGCGGACCCAGGTCGGCATCAGCGATCTGAACTTCTTCATCCAGACCGACGCGGCGATCAATCCCGGCAACTCGGGCGGGGCGCTGATCGACATGGACGGCGCCCTCATCGGCATCAACACGGCGATCTATTCGAAAAGTGGCGGATCGCTCGGTATCGGCTTTGCGGTGCCATCGAACATGGTGCGCACGGTCATCGCCGGGTTCACCACGGCGGGCAAGCTGGTGCGGCCGTGGCTGGGCGCCTGGGGCCAGCCGGTCACCGCCGAGATCGCCCAATCGCTCGGTATGGAACGGCCCTCCGGCGTGCTGATCAACGACGTCTACCCGGGCGGGCCGGCGGAACGCGCTGGCATCCGCGTCGGCGATGCGGTCGTCACCGTCAATGGCCGGCCCGTCGATGATCCCAAGGCCCTCAACTTCCGCATCGCCACGCTGCCTGTCGGCGAGACGGCCAAGCTGCGGCTGGTGCGGCGCGGCCGGGAGACGCGCGTCGATCTGCCGCTCGTCGCCCCGGTCGAGGACCCGCCGCGCGAGGTCACCGAACTGAGTGGCCGCCACCCCCTTTCGGGAGCAACCGTCGCCAACATGTCGCCCGCCCTTGCCGACGAACTCGGCCTGTCCCGTTTCCGTCCCGGTGTTGTCATCCTCGGCATGCGGCGGGGCACGCCAGCGGCACGATTGGGCTTCCAACCGGGCGACACGGTGCTCGAGGTCAACAGCGGCGATGTCGACTCGGTGAACGGGCTCAAAAGGTCGGTCGCTTCGCCGTCGGCGCGCTGGCAGGTGGTCATCGAGCGCGACGGCGAAAAGCTCAACCTGGTCATCGGTGGGTGACGACGCTTTTTGAAGCCCAGGCACCGAGGCCGCTGGCGGACCGGCTGCGGCCCGCGGCCCTCGACGCCGTCGTCGGCCAGGATCATCTGCTCGCGCCCGACGCACCCATCGGCCGGATGGCGGCAGCCGGCCGGGTGACGTCCATGGTCCTGTGGGGTCCGCCGGGGACCGGCAAGACGACCATTGCCCGGCTGCTGGCCGACGTCACCGACCTGGCCTTCGAGCCGCTGTCGGCGGTGTTCTCGGGCGTTGCCGATCTGCGCCGGGTGTTCGACGGTGCCCGCGCGCGGCGCGCCGACGGCCGTGGAACACTGCTGTTCGTCGACGAGATCCACCGCTTCAACCGCGCCCAGCAGGACGGGTTTCTGCCCTATGTCGAGGACGGCACGGTCTTCCTCGTCGGCGCCACCACGGAGAACCCGTCTTTCGAGTTGAACGCGCCGCTCCTCTCCCGATGCCAGGTCCTGGTGCTCAACCGGCTCGACGACGCGGCCCTGGAAGAACTGCTCTCCCGCGCCGAGGCTGACGTCGGCCGGCCGCTACCCCTCGATACCGACGCCCGCGCGGCGCTCCGTGCCATGGCCGACGGCGACGGCCGCTACCTGTTGAACATGGCCGAGGCCTTGTTCGAGATTCCCGAGGACGAAACCCTCGATCCCGCGGGGTTGGCGGCGGCGGTGCAGC